>Ga0209164_1000161_pt1 | contig 212394 bp, 212 predicted proteins | sample MTBNYHSulfiMetaG_FD_187458 | JGI IMG/M metagenome (GOLD analysis project Ga0209164, IMG submission 187458) | Enrichment culture microbial communities from rom New York Harbor, USA that are MTBE-degrading - MTBE-NYH (New York Harbor Sulfidogenic)... | ecosystem: Environmental > Aquatic > Marine...
ACGCAAGGTTCGTAATGGCCGAGCCAAGAGCGCTGTAGGGTCGAAAGGCTCTGCAGTGGTCGGCCAAAGGTTAATGCAGGGTCACAAGCGGCTCTGTATTAGCCGGCGGGCAGATCGGTAAATGTTCCGGCAGGCTGTGCTGCAGTCTAAAGCGATTGCAGTATGGTCGCAAGGGATGTTTACCGGTCGAGCAAAGATCATTATGGGTGTCGTAACGGTCTATAACAGCCGAAAGGTTGTTGTGGGCTGCGCGGATACTCATAGTGGTTGTAGCGTAGGTCATTGCGGGCTTGAAGTAAGAAATCCCCTTTTCCGTACGGAAAAGGGGATTTCTCTTTTCTTGCACTTTAGGAAATTATACTGGCCATATATATGGCCAGTGCCAAGGATTAAAGTACTGAAAAGCGCGCGCAGAGGGAACTGAATGGGCGCGCTTTTCTTGTGGACAAGGATCAGGGGAAGTCCCATTTCCACTGCCCGTTTTCGCGCACCATGTAGGCGGTGTAAACCGCGCCGGGCTGTTCTTCGCCTTCCAGCACCTGGTCGCCGGTGATTATAACTACGGCAATGTCGCCTTCTATTTTTTCCTCGGTTACCAGATAGTTTTTCCAACTGCCCAGCCCCTCGGCAAAAGCGCTGTATTCAATACGGGCGGCATCGCCATAAACGCTTCTGGCGTTGGGGCCCATCAAGGCCCACATTTTATCGACATCGGGTATTGCGGCAATGAAAAGATCAAGGGTGTCGGCCGGGCTTAAGCCCTTCATGCTGTCGACGGCAGGGTCCATGGTCAGGTTGGTAAACAGAGCGCCATCACCGGTAAAGGGATGCTCTTCCGTGCCGACCCGCTCGCCCTCAACCATCAGGACCACGGATTTAATGCCGGGAATTGAAGACATGGTCCGGGTAAGTTGTTCCAAAACCGCATTCAGCCTGGAAGTGCCGCCGAATTGTTCAAATTCCCGGCTGAAATTCAAAATTACGTGGGGGCGTTCAACTTTTAAATCCAGCAGCTTGGCCTCCGGGAGACTGTTGACCAACCCCTGTTTTTTTTCCGGCCCGGTCGGTCCCGCATAAAGCAGTTCCAGCGCTTTTTGGGCTGTCGCGGCGGTATCTTCGCCGTCTATGGAAACTTCCCTGGCTACCGGTACCGCTTCAATTCTACCCTGGTTATCCCGGGTAAAGTAAATTTGCAGGGTGATCTTTTCATTTTGTTCAGCGTTTTGGGCCGGCTGCTTTGGGCCTTCAGCCTGGTCACCGTTGGTTCCGGTTTCCTGTTCCCGGCTGTTGTTACAGCCCGCCAGAAGCACGGCGCAGAACAAAACAGCTATGCACACCAGAGTGCTTTTTTTGAAGAACAAGGATGTTCATCCCTTCTTTTCATTTGTTAATTATGACGCCAAATGAACATAAAAGTTCCCCCTTTTTAAAATAAAACACCAGCTTGAATATTTAAGCCTGACCCTGGATTAGTTCCGTGTAAACATCCCGGGTGGAGGCGGCGATTTTTTTCCAGCTGAATTTGACCATGATATTGCGCCGGGCCCGCTTAACGAAGTGCCGGGCCAACTCCGGATTGCTGATTATTTCGGACACATAGTGGGCCAGCATGTGAATGTCGCCGGGCGGGGAGAGGTATCCGTCCGCCCCGTGTTCGATGACGTCGCTGAGCCCGCCGGTATCCGACGCCACCACCGGCACGCCGGCGGCCATGGCCTCCAGGGCTACTATGCCGAAGGGTTCATACAGGCTGGGAAACACGGCTACCGTAGCCCCGTGGAGCAGCCTGTTCCGGCCGGGGTCGTCCACAAAGCCCAGAAATTTCACGTGCCCGGCCACGCCTATATTATAGGCAATTTCCTCCAGCTCCTGCTGATACGGTCCTTTACCCGCCACCTGAAGCGTAACCGGGCCGACTGCTTTCATGATGGACGGCAGCGCGGAAATTAGCACGTGCACTCCTTTTTCGACCACCAGCCGGCCCAGAAAAACAATCACTTTTCTCCCCAGCGAATCAATAGTGCCTGACTCCAGCCCGTTATTGATGTTATCGGGATTGACCCCGTTGGGGATGACCCTTATTTTTTCAGCCGGTTGTTCAAACAAAGCGGCAATTTCACGACCCATGTAATTGCTGCAGCCGATAATCAGGCCGGCCTGCCGGGCCAGTTCTCCTTCCAGCTTATGGATGTGGCGCTGCAAATCGGTGTGCAATCCCCGGTTGCGGCCGTGTTCGGTGGCGTGAATGGTGGCTGCCAGCGGCAGTTTGCAACGCTGGGAGATGGTGAGGGCGGCGGCGCCTACCAGCCAGTCATGGGCATGGATCAGGTCAAATTGATCGTAAATTTCCATTAGTTTATCTGCCAGTTCCACCATGCCGTTATTCAGCTGCTCCACCCAATCCATGAATTTATCGGCGGTCAACCGGCCGGGGTGGATCCGGTGCACGTGCACGCCTTTGTCCAGGGTGTAAACACCATGCCCCGCCACCGGGCAGGTGATTACGTGTACATAGTGTCCTGCTTCGGCCAGGGCCACGGAAAGGTCGTGGACGTGCCTGGCCAGGCCGCCCACGGTTTTGGGCGGGTACTCCCAGGAGAGGATTAATATCCGGTACACCGGCTGGGTCACGGAATTCGCCGTGGTCAGGTTGCTCCGGAAAATCCGGTAGTCGATATCCGGCAGAAAGGGCGACCGCGCCTCGATTTCGGACAGGGTTTGTTCGTCCGCCTCGCCTTTTTCCAGCATCTCCGCAAGTAAGTTGAAACGGCCGATGTGGTTTTTAAACCGCCTGACGGCGTAATCCACAGTGGTGCCCGAATGCATAATAAAGGGCCAGTCGCTGCTCTGGGCCAGCAGCAGTTCCCGGGCCGCCTGGTTCAAACACCTTAGATCATGGCTGCCGGCATTTTGGTGCCGGTCGGCCAGCGCGGACATCCTGTCCCCGGCCCGGTGCAGGTGCAGGTATATCCAATCATTGGAGGGGTTGAGCCAGTACTGGTTATACCCGCCGGCGCCCCAGCTGGACATGGGTATTTCCACGGTCTGGTTTTCCGGGTATTCATGCAGGTAATCACCCGGCGTGACCATGCGCAAGCGTCCCCCGGAGGCTGCTTCCCGGCACAAAAAATTCAGCCAGGCGGGGCCTTCGTACCACCAGTGGCCGAAAAGCTCGGCATCGTAAGGGGCGGTAATCAACGGGACGCGGTCCATGGTCAATCCCGCATTCTGGGTCTGTTCAAGCCGGCGGCGGTGGAAGTCGCCGGCGTCCCGGGCTGCCTGCTCCAAAGCGCGTTCCGGCAGGTATGGTTCTTTTTCCTGATTCGCACCGGAGATCCGGTGATATTTAAAACCGGTGTCGATGCGAAGATCCCCGCCGGGCAGGAATTTGCCGATGTAATCCAGCTCCAGGTCGTAACCGATATCGCGGTAGAACTCCCGGTAGAGCGGGTGGCCCGGATAGCCCCCGTGTCTGTCCCACACCTGGCGGGATGATTCCGGATCCCGGCCGAAAACGGTCACCCCGGATTTGGTGCGGACTGGGGCGAAAATGCCGTAATAAGGCGCGGGGCGGCTGTTGGCGATCCCGTGTTGATCCACAAAAAAGTATCTGACGCCGTACTCGGCCAGGATCTCATCCACCCCGGGAGCGTAGCCGCATTCGGGCAGCCAGATGCCGGCGGGAGGATGGTCGAAATGGCGGGTGTACAGGTCCAATGCCGGTTTCACTTGCCCTCTCCAGCTTTCCCGGCTTTTTAGCAGGGGCAAAAAACCGTGGGTGGAGCAGGTAGTGATAATTTCCAGAAATCCTTGCTGCTGCAGCCTTTTAAGGGGCTGCAGCGGGTTATGATCGCAGTTACGGTATAAATCGAGGACCCTGGTGATCCTTTGCCTGTAAAAGCCGGGCAGGTGTCCGTAACCGGCGTCGTTGTCCAGACGTTTTTCTTCCGAGCTGGCCAAGGCCAACATTTTTTGCAAGTGTTCGGTATAACGCTGCCGCAGCAGTTCGCTGGTCAGCATGGTGATTAATGTCGGAGAAAGGGACAGGGTGACGCGGTAATTTATTCCTTCCCGGGCCAGGGTTTGAAAAACATCGATTAAGGGCAGGTAACATTCCGTCAAAGCTTCGAACAGCCAGCGTTCCTCCAGCGCTTCGCTTTGCTCCGGATGGTATACATACGGCAGGTGCCCGTGCAGCACAAGCGCCAGGTATCCGGCGGGCATATGCTCACTTCCTCTCGGGACGGTCTTCTTTTTTAATGCCCATGTAAAAAGACATGGAATCAATCAGTTCCTGCACTGTTGCCCGGACGGGTTGTTCAACGTTGATGTCGCCGGTAACAGCGGCTGTCTGTGCCGGGGTGATGTTTACGGTTTGCCGCCGGGTTTGCGGGGCGGCAGTGGACGGAGACGCGGGCGGAAGTTCAGCGATGTTTGATTTGATGAAACTATAAAAGCGGTGGTCGTTTTCCCAGCCCATTTCCGCTCTGTAGCGGCTTGCCGGTTTTAGATCGTGGAAGTACCAGTCATTGGTCAGCGGAGGCAGTTCCACGCTTTGCACCAGCCGGGGTTTTTCGCTCTCATACTCCGGTTCGGGCGGCAGACCGTACAGTTTCAGTACCAAGGAACGTCCCTGCAATGTTTTGGTTTGTCCGAAGGCCAGCTCCCAGTACAGGAAAACCGCATTTGGGTTGATTGCCAGCATGGTAAGGGTGTTTTCGTCGTACCAACGCGGAAGCTCCATCCGATCGATATCGCGGGTCACATAAAAGCCCCCCTTCTGGTATCGTTTGGTAATATTATTATAGCAAAATACAAAAATGAAAGTTAATTAACAGAATATTAAATTTTAGATTTTAAGTATTAAATATTGACAACAAGCTTGGAATAATCAGGGTATAGAGATTATAATTAAGGAGTCAGGAGTCAGGAGTCAGGAGTCAGAATAAGTATGGTGAAAATATTTTGTATTACTGTGGAATAAAGCTTAGCGCTGGGTGTTATGAATTAAAGGATTAAGTTTTTCGTGAGGGGGCTTGGACTGTTATCATGTATTCCTACCGTACCGTGTCGGTCATACCGCGCCTGCCGGATTCGATTAAGCGGCTGAGGGAACTGGCGTATAACCTCTGGTTCAGTTGGAACGATACCGCGCTGGAACTGTTTCGCTCAATCAACCCGGAACTCTGGGAAAACGTGTACCATAACCCGGTGCTTTTCCTGCTGAAGGTGCGGGAGGAAGCACTTAATGAAGCGGCCGGCGATCGCGCTTTCCTCGGGCGATATGCAAAGGTGATGGATGATTTTGACCGCTACATGCGGGGTGAAACCTGGTTCGGCCTGCAGCCCAAGAAAGAGGGCGGGCACCTGATTGCCTATTTCTCCGCCGAGTTCGGGCTGCACGAATCATATCCCATATATTCCGGCGGTTTGGGCCTTTTGGCCGGCGACCATTGCAAGGCGGCCAGCGACCTGGGGCTGCCCTTTGTAGGCGTGGGCCTTCTTTATAAGTACGGGTATTTCACTCAGTTAATCAACCGGGAAGGATCGCAGGAAGAACACTATCCCTATCATAATTTCCGGGAAATGCCGGTAACGCCGATGCTGGATCAAAACGGCAGGGATGTGATTATTTCGGTGGAACTGCCGGGCCGGAATGTACGCGCCCGGGTTTGGCGCATGAATGTGGGCCGGTGCGGCATCATCTTCCTGGATGCGGATCTGACCGCCAACAACCCGGATGACCGGGCACTTACCGCCCAGCTTTACGGAGGCAACCAGGACACCCGCATCAGCCAGGAAATACTCCTGGGCATCGGCGGCGTCCGGGCCCTCAGGGCCATGGGTTTGCAGCCCACGGTATGGCACATTAACGAGGGGCACGCCGCTTTTCTGCTGGTGGAGAGGATGCGGGAAATGATCGAGGAGCGGGGTATGTCCGTGGGGCCGGTAATGGAGCTGCTCCGGGCGGATACCCTGTTTACCACGCATACTCCCGTCCCGGCCGGACATGATGTTTTCAGTGCCGAAATGATTGATCTTTATCTGGGGCACTTTTACGCCCGGTTGGGTTTATCCAGGGAACAGTTTTACGAACTGGGCAGCGACGAGGTGCGCAGCGGTTTTAACATGACCATGCTGGCCTTGAGGAACGCGGGATTTTGCAACGGGGTAAGCCGGCTGCACGGCCAGGTGACCCGGGCCATGTTTCATCACCTCTACAAGGATTTGCCCGGGGAAGAAGTGCCCGTCGGACACGTGACCAACGGAGTGCATACTTTAACCTGGCTGGCCCCCGGCGTGCGTGAGCTGTTTAACCGTTATCTGGAGAAAAGCTGGGCTGCCCGGGTGTCCGACCCCGGTTGCTGGAAAGGCGTGGACAGGATTCCCGACCAGGAACTGTGGAAGATGCACTGCCTGCATAAAGAGAAAGCCCTGGACTTTGCCCGCAGAAAGCTTGTTGAACAGCGTATGCGCAACCGGGAGACCATGGACCGCATCAGCGAAGTGGATGATTATTTGCAGCCGGAGGTGCTGACCATCGGGTTTTCCCGGCGTTTTGCCACTTACAAGCGGGCCGATTTGCTGTTCCGGGACCTGGACCGGCTGAACAAACTGGTGAACGACCCCGGGCGGCCGGTGCAATTTGTGTTTGCCGGCAAGGCTCACCCTGCGGACATACCGGGGCATGATTTGATTAAGCTGATTAACCAGGTGGCCAAGGAAGAGCGGTTCCGGGGCAAAGTGGTGTTTCTGGAGAATTACGATATCAATGTGTCGCGCTACCTCCTCCAGGGAGTGGACGTTTGGCTCAACACCCCCCGCAGGCCTTACGAGGCCAGCGGCACCAGCGGCATGAAGGCGGCCATCAACGGAGTGCTGAATTGCAGCGTGCTGGACGGTTGGTGGCCGGAGGCCTATAACGGTGAGAACGGTTTTATGGTGGGAACGGACTGGGAATTCTCCGACGAGGAAACCCAGGACCGTTATGACTTTAACGCTCTTTACACGCTGCTGGAGGAGGATGTGGTTCCCGCTTATTACGATCGGGAAGAGGGTTTGCCAATCCAGTGGATTAAATGGATGAAGGAATCCATCAAATCCATAGCCCCTTACTTCAGTACCGAGCGCATGGTTATGGAGTATGCCCAAAAGTATTATTTTCCGGCCATGGACCGGCATACTGTTTTTAATGCCGACGGTTACCGGGTGGGCAGTGAATTGCATGCCTTGAAAAAGTTCTTGCTGGAAAACTGGCGGCATGTCAAGGTTTTGTCCGTTAGGACCGACGGCGCCAAAAACATCCATCCCGACGAAAAAATGCTGCTTTGGGTCGATGTTGAACTTGGTCCGGTGAAACCCGAACAGGTACGGGTGGAAATAGCCTATGGCGAAGTTTGGGAAAAAGGCCTGCGTGATATTCAAACCACTGCCCTGGAGCTGCAGGAGGGCGCGGAGCATGGTAAAATGGTATACAAGGGCGAGATCAGCCTGCCCCAGGGGATGTTCGGTTACACGGTGCGGGTGCGCCCGCACAGCCCGTATTTCGCCGGCCGTTTTGAACTGCCCCTGGTAGCCTGGTCGCCGCCGTTTTAAGGGCGTTTTGTTTCCTTCGATAAACGACTCAGTTGTAGGGGCGCCCCTCGGGGGCGCCCGCAAGAAAAATAGCACCAGCGGGGGTTTTGATTTTGAAGCAAGCATTGCAGCAGCTATACGAAAGAATAAAGCGGTGCGTTTGCGATTGCCCGGGCGAGAGGCAGGGCGCCGGTACGGTACGGGACAACGGCAGCCTGCAGGCCGGGATACTGCTGCTGGGTGAAGCGCCCGGCGGGGAGGAAATCAAACGCGGCGTGCCCTTTGTGGGGCAGGCCGGCGTTAATTTGGACGGCTGCCTGAGTCTTGCCGGCCTGACCCGTGACAGTGTGCTGATCACCAACACCGTCAAGTGCCGCCCCACCAAAAATGAAGGCCGGGCCAACCGCCGGCCCACCGCCTGTGAAATAAAATCCTGCGTCCGCTGGTTGGACGAGGAATTGCACATTCTCTCGCCCCGGGTAATCATTACCCTGGGGGACGTGGCGCTGAAAAGGCTTGGCGGGCCGTCCCTGCGTTTGGCCGAATGCCACGGCAGGCCGCTGACGCTGAACGGGACGACCGTCATTCCCATGTACCACCCGGCCGCCGTCATTTACCGCCGCCAACTGGAGCCGGTTATCGCCGCCGACTTCACCGGTTTAAAAGAACTGCTGTAACTGTAATTCAGATAAAAATAAAAGCCACTCAATTTGAGGGCCTAAATTTTTATAATATTCAGATAAGGATGAATTAAAAATGCCGGCTTCAGAATTTGAAGCTTGCATATGGAAGTTATAATTTAAATTTGCTGGAAAGGGGTGTTTCAATGAGTATTAAAACAGAATGGGATCATTTTTACCTGGGCGGAGAGTGGGTTGGGCAGGGAAGCCCGAGCGTCATAATTGATAAAAACCCTTACAACGGCGAGATAATCGCCAGGGTGCCGGCAGCTGGTATCGAGGATGTGGACCGCGCTTTTACAGTGGCGGCGGAAGCCAGGGCTAAATGTGCCCATCGCACGCCAAATGAATTAGTCCAGCCTATTACTGAAGCAATTTCTGTAATTGAAAATCATTGGGAAGATATCAGCCGCCTCCTGATGATTGAGTCGGGCAGTACTTTAAATAAAGCCATTTTTGAGGTCAAACATATCTGTCTGCCGATGATGCGCGAGGCGACGAGCTTTCCATACCGTGCCTTCGGCATTCACGCTCATTCCGATATTCCGGGGAAAGAGAATATTGTAAAACGGGTTCCTGCCGGAATAGTCAGCGTCATATCCCCCTGGAATGTTCCGCTGCATCTTTCCATGCGTGCGGTGGCTCCCGCTCTGGCGCTGGGCAATGCGGTGATCTTGAAACCTTCTTCGGATACACCCATTACCGGTGGTCTGTTATTGGCCTGGATTTTTGACCAAACCAGTTTGCCCAAGGGACTTTTAAGTGTTTTGCCGGGCAGCGGGGAAACAGTCGGGGAGCGGGTAGCTTCGCACCCGTTGACCCGCGTGGTGGCTTTCACGGGATCCACCGAGGTGGGAGCGGGAGTGGCCGGCAGAGCTGCCTCGGTGATGGCAAGGCCGGCCATGGAACTGGGGGGCAATAGCCCGCATATCGTTTTGGAGGATGCCGATTTGGACCTTGCCGTTGCCGGCGGTATCTTTGGTTCCTTTTTTCATCAGGGGCAAATCTGCATGCGCATCAACCGGCATTTAGTGCATCGTTCCCTCTATGAAGAATATGTGACCAGGTTTACCGAACGGGCCGCCCGGCTGACGTTTGGCGATCCCACCGACCCCAAAACAATCATCGGTCCGGTGATCAATGCATCGCAGCGGGATAAAATCATGGATTTTATTCAAAAATCCATTGCGGATGGAGCGGTTGTAACCACCGGAGGCAAAGCCCACGGTCTGGTTATTGAACCCACCGTTTTGCGTGATGCGCGGAATGAAACACCGGCCTCCTGGAACGAGGTTTTCGGCCCGGTGGCGCCTATAATTCCGTTCGATACCGACGAGGAAGCCATTCGTATGGCCAATGCGACCTCCTACGGTTTGTCGGCATCCGTACACAGCCGGAACCTTGAACATGCTCTACGGGTAGCCTCCTGTATTGAATCCGGTATGGTTCATATCAATGACCAGACCATTAATGACGAACCTCATGTGCCTTTCGGGGGTACGAAGATGTCCGGTATGGGCCGTTATAATGGCGAGACAATAATAGATGAACTCACGGAGCTTAGATGGTTGTCCGTCCAGCATACGTCACGGGAGTATCCGTTTTAAATAGCGCGAATGAAGATATCTACAACCAAAACGTTCAAAAAAGCCGTTAAAGAACCGCTTTGGGTAGTTAAATATCCAAAGCGGTTTCAACGGCGGCGATGGCCGCGCCCAATGCACCCATCAGCTGGGGCTGGTCCGGAATCATCACGGGCAGCCCCAGTTTTGCTTCCAGCATTTCCACGATGCAGCGGTTGTTGGCCACCCCGCCGGTAAATACCAGGGGCGGTTCAAAACCGGCCCGCTGCAGCATACCGCAGGTTCTTTCCACCACCGACGCGTGCAGGGCCAGGGCGATATCCTCCCTCGGCGCGCCCCGGTGCAGCAGCGATACCGCTTCGGATTCCGCGAACACGGTGCACATGTTGCTGATTTTAATCCCGGGTGAACCCTCCAGCGCCGCCGCGCTGAACTCAGTCATACCGGTGAAACCCAGGGCGGCGGACATGATTTCCAAGAACTTGCCGGTGCCGGCGGAACAGCGGTCGTTCATCAGGAAGTCCGTCACCGCGCCGCTGCCGTCCAGCAGGATGACTTTGGTGTCCTGGCCGCCGATATCAAGGACGGTGCGCGCCGTGGGAAAGTAATGGACGGCGCCCAGAGCATGGGCTTTAATCTCGGTGATCACCCCCCGGGCAAAATCGGATTTGGCCGCGTGCCTGCCATATCCGGTGGCGAACACGCGCCCGGCGGTTTGTCCCAGCATCTGTCTTGCTTTTTCCAGCGGCTCGTACCCGGTGTCCGCCAATGCGGTTTTCTCTACCCGGCCTTCCGACATGATCACCATGCCGATGGTCCGGGACCCGATGTCTATACCGGCATACATTGGCATGCTCCTTTACTCCAGCATTTCGATAAAAGCTTCAATCCGGGTTTTAAGTTGGCCGGCGTCTTCCCGGTCATAGCCGGTTTCAATTTTTAACAGCGGAATGCTCTCTTTTTTCAGCACTTGCTCCACCCGGTTGGCTTCCACCGCGTAGGGGTCGCAGAAGGAAAGGGCGCAGTGGATCACGCCGTCGGCCCGGTATTCTTTAACCAGCTCCACCAGCCGGTCCATCCGGGCGGTGTTGGGGGTGAAGACCGCGCAGTTGATGCCCATGTAACGGGCGGCCACGTTGCGGATCTGGCTTTCCAAATTGTCGGCTTCCTCGGGCACCAGGTTCTCAAAGTACCTCAGGCCGGTACAGAGCTCCTCAGCCACGATCACCGCCCCGCTGGTCTCAATGATATGGGGCACCTTCCAGTTGGGTATGGCCATGGGCGTGCCGGTAACGATGACCCTTTTCGTGCCGGCTGGGAATATGCCGGCTTCGTCCCGCACTTTTTGTTCCAGCTCATCACACAGTTCATTTACTTTGGCGGTGAACCTTTCCACATCGTCGTACATGGCGATTTGCTCAATTAACAGGCTGTCTTTGCCGCTAATGGGTGCGGGATTATTTTTACGCAGTTCGGCCAGGCGCAGCAGGGCGCGGCGCTTGCCGTTCACTTCCCGGATCGACCGCGCCAGGGTTTCCGGGGTGATGGCGCTGCCGGTTGTCTGCTCCACCAGCCCGGCGAATTCCTTGACTTCATCCAGCCACAGTTCCCGGTCCCGTTCCTTTTTCATATGTGGAGTTTCCATGACATGTACCGGTATGTAGTCATTCAATATTTCAAAGGCTTTCTTTTTACCGTCGCAGGTGGTTTCACCCACCACCAGGTCGCAGGATTCAAAATAGGGGCAGATTTTGGCCAGCTTGAACCCCATGAATGATTTGATTAACGGGCAAATGTTGCGGGGCAGCACTTTTTCCGCTTCAGCGCCGCCCAGGTCGATGCCCGAGCAGAGGCCGATACAGATGCCGCCGGCGGCACGCACGATTTCCTCGGGCACGAAGACACAGAAGGCGCCGATAACCTTACCTCCGGCGGCCTTGTGCTCCTGCAGCTCCTGGATGCGCAGGCCGTGGATTTCATTGATTACAAAATCAAAGTATTCCATACCGGCGGGCCGGCCGGGCTGGGTCAGGTAAACATCGTGGTAAGTGGGGGGCAGCGCTTGCAGCAATTGGTCATGGGCTTCCATATTCAAGCCCAGGGAACGCCACATTTCGTTGTATCGGCTCATCAGATCAGGTTCACTCCTTCATATAATTAGTTAATCTGATTATATATAAATTAAATCAATGGCTCAAATAAAATATACTTATTAAAAGGCGGGGCTTAATGTAAAAATTCTATTAAGTTTCATGGGCAATGGGTTGATATGCGGTGCATTTATTTTTGCCATGATATATGGGTTATATTTATACGGGGTTTATAAACCAGGATTACTTGCCGCAGTCCCGAATTAAACAATTAAAAGTGATTTAATAGAGGCGGAGACATAATGTACGATGTGGCTATTGTGGGCGCCGGACCGGCGGGAGCCACCCTGGCCCGGTTAATCGGCGGTAAATTAAAGGTTCTTTTGGTTGATCAGCGGAGGCCGGTTGAACCCGGCCAAAAAGTTTATCAAAAGTCTAAATGCTGCGGCGGTCTGCTGGCCCCCGACGCCCAAAAGATGATTGCCGTGCTGGGTCTGGGGCTGCCCGGAGATCTTATTGTTGGGCCGCAGTTGTTTACCGTTAGAACTATTGACCTGCAAAACCTGGTGGAAAGGTACTACCAGCGGTTTTACATTAATATAGACCGGCGGAAGTTTGACAGCTGGCTTGTGTCCCTGGTGCCGGACCCGGTAGACTTGCGTTTGGACTGCTCCTTTAAATCCTTTGCCAGGGCCGGCGGATGTTTTCAATTGAACCTTGTGCAAAACGGCAAAGCCCGGGTTGAACGGGCGAGATTTTTGGTGGGGGCTGACGGCGCATTTTCAATGGTGCGCAGGACGGTGTTCCCCACCCGGCCGGCGCCCGTAAAATATACCGCGGTGCAGGAATGGTTTTACCCCGAAGAGACGCAGCCCTATTTCACCACCATATTTGATCCGGAAATAAGCGATTTCTATGCCTGGACTATTCCCAAAGAGGACATGCTGCTTCTCGGCGCCGCCATACCCCACCGGCATGATGTAAGCGGCAGGTTTAACCTGCTAAAAAACAAGCTTAAGAATTATGGGTTCAGATTGGGTTTTGCGGCTAAGAGGGAAGGGACGCTGTTGCTCCGGCCAATGCGCATGAACCAGATATGCACGGGAGCAAACGGCGTGGCGTTAATTGGGGAGGCGGCGGGCTGGATTAGTCCCAGTTCCGCCGAGGGTTTGAGCTATGCTTTCAGAAGCGCGCTGGCCTGCGCCCAAAGTCTGGCGCGGGAAACGCCGGATTTTACGGCAGCCTATCGCCGGAACACTGCTGCAATGTTCTCAAATATCAGGCTCAAAAACCTGAAATCACCTTTCATGTACCACCCCGGGCTAAGAAAATTGGTTATGTTGTCAGGCGTAATGAGCATGGACGTGAAGCACGGCCCGTTGGATTGACTTATGTGATACTGAAGCATCTGGCCCGGTTGTTATAAATATTACCATGATCCATCAGCTCGTATATTTCCGGGGGCATTTCGGCGCACACCGGAAATCCCAGGCTGACCAGTTCTTCGCAGTAATTCACATTATTCACGATGCTCTTTACAAAATTTCAGCGCCCAATACGGATTCCATCTGTTTAAGCGCCCAAAGGTGAGCGTCCTGGTCGAAGGAGGCTACTCCATCCCGGTGAACGACCACTTTATAATCGCGGTTGCGCAGTTTCTCAACGGTGTACAGCACGCAGATATTGGTGCAGACCCCCACGACCTCCACTATTTCCGGGTCCAGGTCCCTTAGTATGTCGTTTAAATTTGTTTTACAAAAACCACTGTAACGGCTTTTTGGCACTTTGACGGCAAAGGGGTATCCTTCAATGACGTTTTCTATTTCATCGTTCAGGCTTGCCCCCGGGTACCGTTTATACAGTGAACGGGGAAAAGCTTGAACTCCTGATCCCGGGGATCATGGGCGTCCATTATAAATATCACCGGCAATCTGTGATCAACGTACTCCCTGATTTTTTGCACCACCATGAGTACAATATCCCTGCCCTGCTGTCCGCAGTAATATAAACTGCCGTTTTCATTTATGAAGTCGTTGAGCATGTCAACAACAAGCAAAACTTTTTTGCCCATTAGAAGCCACATCCCCAATGCATTTCAAAACCATAAGCATGCCTTCCCTGATAACCTCGTAATTCAGGTCGATCCCCACTATGGCGTTGGCCCCCAGCCTTTTGGCCTGGCCGGCCATTTCATCCAGGGCCACTTCCCTGGCCTGGGACAGTTTAGCCTCATAACAATTATAGCCGATTCTGTTATTTTTGTGAATTAAGGTTTGTGGTTAACCACCAGATGGAATTTGTTGGTATCAGTCTCCCGGGCCATTAAAACAAGTTTTTGCAGCTAATTACTGTTTGTATAAACTGGGTAAGTTATGGCGCCTTGAGGCATCAGAGCGATAGTAGCCGGGTGGCCGGCCAACTGTTTAGCCAATAACAAGGCCTTTTCCATGCTAACCGCCGGGTGCATGCCAACTTTTCTGATCAGGTCTTCAGGCAAACTACTAATCAGGATTACCGGAGACCTGTCAATTATATTTGCCGTCCGCAAAGCTATAAAACCAGGCATGCTAAATGAATTCCCCAATGCTTCACGCATACTCGGTATATTCGGGTATTGAAACCATGAAATAAAGTCATCACTGCCGACTCCGTCAGAGCATTCACTAAGTAAAACAATCACTCCTTTCCTTTTTACCGCACACGCGGCATTTTCCAGGGCCTTCATGGACTGGTACAGTTGGATGTCCTTGGGATAGCCGCCGCAACTGGCTATTACCCAATCAGCTTGCTGCCCGACAGATATACTAAAATGCTCTTCCACCACACGGCAGCCCTGATCAAACGCCTGCTCCAAGTCACCTGCAACGAGTCCGATAAACTCTTTATTTTCATTAACGATTACATTAACAATAAAATCGGCCCCAATCATGCGGGCTATTTCCATCATATCCCGAGCCACCGGGTTTTCCTTGATTATGCCCGTAGTAACATAGGGGTTTATCCCCTGGCCGTCAGTGTTACTTAGTGCCAGACTATGATTTTGTTGTATGGTTTTATAGCCGCACACACCTGCGGCCAGGCTTTTCCTCCCGCCGCCAAAACCTGCCAGAATATGATAACTGATCCCGCCGGTTAAAACAACTTTATCAGCTTCGTACACTATCCGGTTTACCGTTACTTCTGTTCCATAACTGGTTTTCCCCAGCCTCACCAAATCTTCGCTCCGGCAATTATGATCCACAATTTTTAGGCGGCCAAACACTTTTTCTCCCACAATTAAACAATGTTCCGCCGGTGTTTGTACCCGATGAGTACCATTAGCCATAACAATAGTAAGATCTTCATTTTTTATTCCCGCTTCCCGGAGCACATCAATAATTACCGGCAGGTATGCGTCGGTTCGGTAAGCTAAACGCGTAATATCGCTGGTTACAATTGCCACCTTGTCTCCGGGCTTTACCAGTTGCTTTAAAGCAGGGGTGCCTACCGGCCTTGATAAAGCTTCCCTTACCTGCTCCGGAAAATTTTTTATTGGAGTTCCGGGCTTTGTTTCAATAGTAAAGATTTTTGCGCTGTCGGGCAAATTAAAGTTTAATACCTTTCTCCCCCAGGATAATGAATAACTGCTCACCGATCTTCACCCCTTGTTTTCACAAAATAAAATCGCCTGCCCTATTTAGGCAGGCTACATTGCCATTTTGAGGTAGCGCACTCAGAAATATGTTTATTGATTGCATTGCATTGCCAGTTCATAACCTGGTCTTTTTAAAATTTTCAACTACTCGGGCTAAATGTTTTTTGATGGTTTCTACAGCCAGGTCCGCATTTTTCTGTTCCAGGGCATTAATTATTTGCTCATAATCGCTAATAAAATCAATTGGTTCATTTTTGATGATACTTTTTCTAATTCTCTTTACATAATCCTCCATATTGGCAAGAGCCCTGTTAATCCATCTATTTTTTGTTTTTGAGGTAATTATTTGGTGGAAATTATTATGGGCATTATCATATTCGTCAATAATGCCTTCCTTCAAAGCGTTTCCCATGATTTTGACTTGTTTTTTCAAATATTCAATATCACTGGGTTCACAGGTTTCCACCGCAACTTTAATAGCGTATATTTCAATTATTTCGCGGAACTCATAAAGTTTATCTACATCCTCAATGGAAATATCAGTAACAACAGCCCCCTTAAAGGGTCTAATTTCAACAAATCCTTCATTTTCCAACTGGATTAACGCTTCTCTAATAGGCGTTTTACTCATGCCAATTACTTCGGATAAGTTTGCTTCTCTTAGTTCATCACCTGGCCTGTAATATCCGTTAATTATATCCTCCTTTATTATTTCATAAGCTTGTTCTTTAAAAAGCTTAACTTGAGCTCGCCGTTGAGTCTTAGTAGTTTCCATCAGCAGAATTCCTCATTTCCTATATATGAAGATATGATATATTATAGTTTTTTTTTGGTCAAGAATATTAAAGGCTTTTTTGAGCCTATATCTATAAAGTATTTAGATTTTTCATAAAAAGTGTTGAATGACCGGGTTGGTTGGAATATAATATATGATATCAAATATCATATATTATATTCCAACGTGGGAACAGGAGGGTATTTAATGAAACCAGATCTCAGTGTAGAAGTATGCGGCATTAAATTTAAAAATCCCATTGTGGTGGCATCGGCTACTCCAACCAAAGACGCTAAGTATATGCGCAAATGCGTGGAGGCAGGGGCAGGCGGAGTAATATCCAAGACCATTAGCCCGGAGCCGCTGCTTACCAAATACGTATCGCCAAGATTTACAGTTTTACACAAAAAAGGTTGGCCGCACATCTACTCCAACTACTCTTGTGAATTTTTAGCCACTTATTCAGTTGACGAGTGGATCAACGAGCTTAAACTGGCCAGGAAATATTGTGATGAGAGCGGGTCGGTATTAATTGGCAGTATTTCCGGCGACTCCTTGCAAGCCTGGTCTGAGCTTGCAAAGAAAGTAGAAGATATTGGTGTGGACATGTTAGAGCTTAACTTTGGCTGCCCCCACCCGCGCGATCTGGGTTACAAAAGCGGGCAAGAGCTGGGCAGCGACCCGGATGCAGCGGCGGAAGTAACCAAAATAGTAGTTGACTCCGTAAAAATACCTGTATTTATAAAATTAACCGCAGAAGCGGTGAGCCCCGTATATGTAGCCCAACGTGTCAAAGAAGCCGGTGCCGGCGGTGTGACAGTGGTCAATAGATTCCCGGCATTAGATGTAGACCTGGATACTGGTCGTCCATTGCTGCACTCCACCTTTGCCGGAGTGGGTGGCCCGTGGATGAGGCCAATAACCCTGAAATGGATTGCCAAAGTGGCCAGGGAAGTTAAGCTGCCCATTTCCGCTACCAATGGGATCAGAACTTGGGAAGATTTTATTAAATGCACCATGGTTGGTGCGTCAACCATACAGACCTGCACCGCCCTCATGTACGGCACCAAACAATACGGGCATATTCAAGAATTCCTGGACGGGATGGCCAATTATCTAACTGAAAAAGGCTATCAGTCACTTGATGAAATCCGTGGCATCACCTTGCCGCAGATTAAAACCTGGGATGTTGTGGATCGCGAGACCAAGGCCATTTCCAAAGTTAACAGTGAAAAGTGCACCGGCTGCGGGTTATGTACTACCTGGTGTTTTTATGATGCTGTTTCCATGTATGAAGCCGGCGGCAACAAGCGTAAGGCTCAAATTGACTCCAATAAGTGCGACGGCTGCGGCTTATGTGCCTCGCTTTGTCCTAAGGATGCCATTACCATGGAAGGACCCAAACCGGTATTTCTGGGTGATTTCAGTTAAGTAGCTTGATTTAATAATAATAAAAAGGAGGAAATGCTCAATGGCAAAGCCGGAATTGGAATTTTTCGATCACGATCTTAATATTGGCTGGCGCCAGGTTGAAGGGGCTCAAGAAGGGATTATTGAAAAAATTCTCAGTGCAGATCCTCAAACCGGTGACTATACCAGACTGTTAAAGTTCCCCCCCGGTATGACCACAAACGAGTTATTAGTGCATGATTTCTGGGAGGAAGTATACATCTTAAAGGGTGGACTTTACGATATCAACAAAAAGGAAACTTATATCGAAGGTATGTATGCTTGCCGTCCGCCCGGGATGAAACACGGTCCCTATGAAATTCCCAATGGCTGCATGACTTTGGAAATAAGATATTACAAGAAATGATTAGGGGGACCCTCTTCCTGCTTTAGCAGAGGAAGGGGGTATATCCTTGTAAGCCGCTAATTAAGCTGGAGGGTTGCTCAAAATGACTAAAAAGATTGAGGCTATATATATCAATGAAAAAAATTGCAAGCGCTGCGGCTATTGCATTGAATTTTGCCCTGCAAAAGTATACGGAGCAGCCAAAGATGGTCTGCCATTAGTAAACGATCTGGAAAAATGTACCGGTTGCGGATTTTGCGAACTTCGCTGCCCGGATTTTGCCATATCGGTGGAGGTGACTGTCAGTGAGTAGACCAAAAGGAATGCAATTGCTGCAAGGAAACGAAGCTTGCGCCTGGGGAGCAATTGACGCCGGGGCTGGATTTTTTGCCGGATATCCCATAACTCCATCATCTGAGATTGCAGAAATTTGCGCCCGGGAATTACCTGCATACGGCGGTGTGTATATCCAGATGGAAGACGAAATTGCCGGTATGGCCGCAATTATTGGAGCGTCTTTATCCGGGAAAAAGACATTCACTGCCACCAGTGGCCCGGGATTTTCTTTGATGCAGGAAAACCTCGGGGTTGGTATTTATCAGGAAGTACCATGCGTAATCGTAGACGTGCAGCGCGTGGGCCCTTCTACCGGTTTGGCTACTCGCCCGGCTCAGGCCGACGTAATGCAGTCGCGCTGGGGTACCCACGGAGACCATGCAATTATAGTATTATCACCCGCATCGGTAAAGGAAATGTATTATTTAACAGTGAGAGCATTTAATTTGGCCGAGAAATATCGCACGCCGGTTATACTATTAAGCGATGAAGTTATTGGCCACTTAAGAGAAAATATTGCTCTCCCGGAAGCTAACGCCCTTGACATAATAAATCGCAAACAGCCTTATGAGGAACCGGAAAAATACTTGCCATACAAGCCGGATGACGACGGCATACCTCCAATGGCAGCCTATGGCAGTGAGTATATTATGCACGCGTCAAGTTCCTGTCACGACGAAACAGGCTGTTCCAACAGCAAACCGGATACCAACCAAAAACTTTTGACCCGCCTTAGGACAAAGATTTATAGCAATAAAGAGGATATCGTTCAGGTAGAATGCTTTGGCCCTGCAGACGCGGAAACAACTATAATAGCTTTTGGGGCTACTTCCAGGGTTTGCAAACAAGCCATTGTGGAAGCTAATAAGAAGGGTATGAAAGTTAATCTTTTAAGGCTAATAACTCTCTGGCCTTTTGCTGATGAACAGGTTCAAGCGGTTTTAGAAAAATCAAAAGCCGTAATAGTACCCGAAATGAACCAGGGACAGATTTTGGGAGAAGTACAGCGCGTTAATTGCACCAACACACCGGTATATCAATTGACACGCATCGATGGAGAGCTTTTCACCACAGCTGAGATACTGTCCAAGATCCGGGAGGTGGCAATATAATGTTTTATAAATATTCCGATTACCTGAAAACCGAAGCGCAACCATATATGTGGTGTCCGGGATGCGGTGACGGTATTGTTGTGCGCGCATTGGCAGAGGCACTGGCCGAATTAAATATACCTCCGCATCAGGTTGTAATAGCCACCGGCATTGGCTGCTGGGGAAAGGCTGATGATTACTTCTCCACCCACGCCTTCCACGGAACGCACGGGAGAGCGCTGGCTTTTGCCACCGGCATAAAAATAGGCAACCCCGGGCTGCATGTGATCGTACTCATGGGTGATGGAGATGCTGTTACTATCGGGGGTAATCATTTTATCCATTCCGCCCGGCGCAATATTGATTTGACCGCTATAGTAGTGAACAATTATAACTATGGCATGACCGGGGGTCAGTATTCAGCCACCAGTCCCCTGGCATCGCATACAGCTACTTCACCCCGTGGTGTTCCGGAACCTGGTTTTGACGTAGGTGCTCTGGCTGAAACATCAGGTGCTGTTTTTATAGCCCGGTCAACCGCATACCACGTACTGCAGATTAAAAAGTACATTATCCAAGCCATTCAAAAAAAAGGATTTAGTTTGGTAGAGGTAATGAGCCCCTGCCCTACTCATTTTGGTCGTAGAAATTTTCCAGGCGGACCACTGGCGATGATGAAATACCTTAAAGGAAGAGCCGTGCCCAAAGAACGTTTTGATAAATTAGCGGACCATGAGAGAATAAAATATATCGCCACAGGGGTTATGGCTAACAAAGAGCGCCCCGATTTCCTTACCGTTTACCGGGAAATAAATCCAGCCAAACAACTGGCGGAATTAGGGGGTGTAAAAAAGTGAAAGAAACCTGGCAAATAGTTATGGCCGGTGATGGAGGACAGGGACTGATTGTCGCAGGGCGTATCCTGGCCCAGGCAGCTATTCTGGAAGAAAAGAATGTACTGCAAACACAAAGCTACGGTATCGCAGCCCGGGGAGGTTATTCGGAAGCCCAGGTAATTATCTCAGACGGGGAAATCTATAACCCCAAATGTGAGACACCGGACCTGGTACTGGCGCTAACCCAGACAGCCTATGATCGTTATAGCAGCCAGGTGGACGGAAATTGTTTGATAATATACGAAAAAGATAGCGTAACGCCCGGACGCGGTAGCAATGAAGTTGGTTATCCATTTAGAAATACCTGTCTTAATTTAGGGAATCTTAAGGTGATCAACTCGCTTTTTTTAGGCGTAATATTAAAAAATATTCCTATAGTTAATAAGGAAAGTATAGCAAATATTATAAAGAATACGTTACCTGAAAAGCTTCATGAGATTAACTTAAAAGCTTTCAATACGGGGGTAGAGAATGAATAACTTTATTTTACAGTAAGATTAAAAAACAGGGGTGTTTGTATTGTGTTAACTTTTGCTTATGAAAAACCTGATAGTCTGGAGCAAGCTTTCAAGCTGCTGGAGGGCGGTAATAAAGCTCAGGTTATGGCAGGAGGCACTGACTTAGTATTAAAAATTAAACACCGTCAATTAAGACCCGGTCTACTGGTGGCAATCGGTAAAATTAAAGAGCTGCAGTATTTAGCTAAAAAAGAAGCAACCATATGCATTGGCGCAGGTGTAAAAATAAGTGAACTGTTACATAGTAATCTTCTAAAAGAACACGCGCCTTTGTTGCTTCGCGCCGCCAGGGAAATAGGGTCTCCGGAAATAAGAAATATGGCCACAATCGGAGGTAATATTTGCAGCGTCAAGGCAAACTGCGGCGCCTGTGGGTTCCCTGGTTGTAAAAGTATGTCCGGAGGCGGGGTTAAGCCTTGCGTATACGCTTCACACGCCGATTTGGTACCGCCGCTGCTGGCTTTGGATGCCGGTTTGATCCTTGCCGGCAGTCAGGGGGAACGTACGGTACCACTGCAAGAATTTGTCCTGGGAGATAAAAAAATAAATTTAAAAGCAGGCGAGATTTTAAAGGAAATACAATTTAAAGCTCAAGACAATTTGGGCTGGGGCTACTCCCGTCTAAGTACCGCTAAAGCTATGGGTATTGCGGCTATTGCCGTCGCTGTTACAGTGAAAAAAAGTGAAAAAAGCCCCTGTTCCAACATATCGATGGCCGTTGGCGGTTCATTTCGCAAACCGGTCAAGATAACTAATATTCAACAATTAGTAGAAAATAATAGCATTACTGAAGATATTATCAAGATGATGATCCCAATATGTATCAAACAGTTAGAATATACAGATAACCTATATATGACGTTTGATTACAGACGGGCAATGACCGGTGTATTAATTAGAGAGGCAATACAACAGGCGTTGGGGGTCAAAGATGCAAAATATAATTAAAATTACTGTGAACGGCGAGCATTATGAAAAGGAAGTCCTTGTCCATAAAAGTCTGCTTGATTTTTTAAGAGATGATATTAACCTGACCGGCACCAAAAAAGGTTGCGATAATGGCGACTGTGGTTCTTGTACGGTATTGCTGAATGGAAAGCCGGTTAATTCATGTATGATGCTGGCTGTGGAAGCTGATGGGTGTGAGGTTCTAACTATTGAAGGAATCTCCAACGGCAAGGAACTGCATCCAATACAACGGGCCTTTGTGGACAGCGGGGCTATTCAATGCGGGTATTGTACTCCCGGGATGGTTATAGCGGCCAAGGCCCTTTTAGATGAAAACTTCAACCCTACGGAGAAGGAAATTCGGGAAGCTATAGTAGGTCACCTGTGTAGATGTACCGGCTATGATCAAATAGTAAGTGCCATCAAAAAAGCGGCAAATTCTCTAAATGATAAGTAGCTTCCGAGAAAGGAAATGGTAAGATGAGTAATTTGATTGGCGAACCAATACCTTTAATTGATTCCGTTGATAAGGTTACGGGCAAACAGATATATGGCAGTGACTTTAAACTTCCGGGCATGTTGTTTGGAAAGGTATTGCGCAGCCCCGTGGCCCACGGCCGGATTCTTCACGTAGACGCCGGCAGGGCCAGAGCTTTGCCCGGGGTAAAAGCCGTTATTGTTGGAACTGAAATTGAATTGCCCAATTATTCTGTAGCCGGAGAAAAAATGCTTGATGAGTGCCTTTTAGCTAAAGATAAGGTTCGTTATCGCGGTGACGAGGTGGCGCTGGTTGCCGCTGTGGATGAAGATACCGCTGAAGAGGCAATTAACCTGATTAAAGTTGAATACGAGGAATTACCCGGAATTTTTGATTTAGAACAGGCTATGCAGCCTGATTCGCCACTGGTGCATGATCAGTTCGGTTCCAATATCGCCCGGGAAATGACCATTAACCACGGAAATATTGAGCAGGCACTGGCGCAAGCGGATGTTATTGTTAAAGGCAGATATGAGACGCCCCGCGTGCACCACGGCTATATGGAACCTCATGCGGTAGTGTCGCAATGGGATGCCAAGGACAAAGTAACTTTTTGGATTCCAACCCAATCACATGTGCTGGCCAGGATGACTTATGCCAAGGCGCTTGGAGTTGGGCAGGAACAAGTCAGGGTCCTGCAGCTTCCGCTGGGTGGAGGCTTTGGAGGAAAATTAGAATATAAACTTCACCCGCTATGCGCTCTGCTGGCCAGGGAAACGGGACGGCCGGTAAAGATGGTTAACACCCGGACGGAGGAGTTAATGGCTTCTTTGCCCAGGGTTCCCATGATTATCGAAATAATGTTGGCTGCAAGCAGGGACGGAACCTTGCTTGGTAAAAAAGCCAGAATACTTGCCGATAACGGGGCTTACATGAATTACGGGCCGGGTATACTCTTAAGTGCCACAACGCGTTCTGATAATCTGTATAGAATTAAAAACATCTTTACCGAGGGTTACCTGATCTATACAAATAAGGTGCCTACCGGAGCATTTCGAGGTTTTGGCTGTCCCCAAAGTCATTTTGCTTTGGAGACTATGTTGGATAAGTTAGCTGTGGAGTTAAACATGGACCCGTCGGAACTGCGTTTAAAGAATGCCAGTCAGAAAGGTGATGTTACCCCCCATAACTGGTACCTGGGAAGCTGTGGATTGTCCGATTGCATTAAAAATAGTATTCAAGTGGCCGATTGGTCCTCAAAAAGAAAAAAATACGCAGAGAACAAAAACGCCAAATTGGCCCGTGGAATTGGCGTTGCTTGCTGCCTGCATGTTTCGGGTAACCGCACCTTTCTGCCGTTTTTTGACGGAGCTTCGGCTTATGTGCGAATTAATGAAGAGGGCAGGGTGACTGTTCTTCCGGGCGAAGTGGATATCGGGCAAGGATCAAAAACGGTTTTTGCTATTATAGTTGCCAGTGAACTCGGCATACCATTGGAATGGGTGGATGTGCCAAGTCTGGATACCGATATTAATCCCCATGGTCTGGGAACGTTTGGTGACCGGGTAACCACTTTGGGCGGTAATGCTGTCAAAGCTGCCGCAGTTAATGCAAGGGAACAGATTTTGGAAATAGCAGCCGTTGAGCTAAAAACAGCCGTGGAAAATTTAAAAATTGAAAACGGTATAATTTACGATTGCCGTTCGGATCAACGCATCAGCTTTTCCGAAGCGGCCCAACTGGCTTCATATAAACAAGCTGGAGCAACCGTTATCGGCAAAGGTAGTTTTATACCGCCGGGAGTAAGCATGGTTCACCCTGAAACCAAGATAGGCAATGTTTCCTGTGCCTACCCATTTGTTGCACAAATAGCTGAAGTAGAAGTAAACCGGGAAACAGGCCAGGTTAAACTGTTGAATATAGTTTCGGCACACGATTTGGGCAAGGCGATTAACCCGTTAATGGCCGAAGGTCAAGTTTTAGGGGCGGTGGCCCAGGGGATTGGTTTTGCTTTAACTGAAGAGATGATTGAAGAAAAGGGTATTATTAAAAACCAAAGTTTTAAACACTATAATATGCCCAGGTCTGTAGATATGCCTCCGATAACTTCAATATTAGTGGAATCAAATGATCCCAATGGGCCATATGGTGCAAAAGGTTTGGGAGAACCGGCGTTAACAGCTATTGCACCGGCAATTGCCAATGCCATATATCATGCCGTAGGAGTACGAATTGATACTTTACCCATAACTCCGGCAAAGATTTTAAATTCCCTAAATGAGAAAGAAAAAATAATATAGTACTCTTTTTTGGATATTGAAATAGCTGAGTTGGGGGTGTTTCTAACGGGATCAAAACGCGGAAAAACTTGCCTATTTAGTGGACATACCCTATTGCCTAAAGGAATTCCTATGCAGGAGCATATTCAAAAAACTACTGCTTTACTGGAAATTGATATGGAAAAAGAAACTATTGTACGAGCTTCATTTATGACTGTACTTCCTCACACAGGTGAATTTCTTTCCGCCATTTCCGCGGGTTATAATCTCAGTCAGGGTATAAGGCCTTTATTGCAGGAATTAGAAGAAAGAGCTCATATTGCTTCTATTCGTGCCATCACAAAGGCAGTGGAAATTGCCTACCAAAAATATTTAGATCATAAAAAGGCTGTTATTTAGCATGGATTTTTAATATGATAAAAAAGCGATTCAACTTAAGATTTCCGGAAGATAATACAATTCCCAGCATAACACAAAAACCCCCGATAATATGATAAAGTGTTATTTGCTCCTGCAAGAAAAAAACAGCTAAAAAGACTGAGTAAACCGGAATTAAATTATAAAAATTGGCTGATTTCGCCACGCCAACTATTTGTATACCTTTATAATACCAAATGAACGCTAATACAGTGGCAAATACCCCTAGGTACAAAATCCCTGCCACTATGGGCCAGGATAAAGCAATATTGGTATGGGAAATTTCCCACCCGGATACCAGGCATAAAAAAGGAAGCCCGGCCAAAGTTGAATAAGTTGTAGTTTCCATGGGGCTTAATGAGCACATTACGTTTTTGCCCAGGATGGTAAAGATAGCCCAGATAAAAGTATTAAGGAAGATTATTAAATCGCCAATATTGAAATCCAGATTATATAATATAGTCGGCGAGCCCTGGGATTGTATGGTAACGATACCGAGTATGGCAAATAATGATCCTAAAATCTGCTTATATCCGATATTTTCTTTTAAAAACAACCAGGAAAAATAAATTATCACAATTGGACTGAAAGAGTTTATCAGAGTTGCGTTTATAGCCGTAGTATATTTTAAACCAATATAAAGCAGGCTGTTAAAAGCAAACACGCCCGTTAATCCTAGGATTAGTATTTTAATTTTTATAGTACCGTCAAGCTTAGTTTTATCTTTTAGGTTTAATAGCAATAGACCAAGAATTAAAGCACCAACAATAAACCTACCTGCTGATATACTGAATGGCGGAAGTGACTGTATGAGTACTTTTCCAACTATAAAATTACCTGCCCAGATCAAGGGCACAACGGTCAAATAAACATACGGCAACACCAGTTTATAATTAGAATAATTCAACTTTAACGACCATCCATTAACAAATTTTTAGAGTAGACGATATAACCCTTTCGGGTTGTATCGTCTACTTATTATTTATTTAAGCAACAGGGTTATACTTAAACCTGTTAATTACCTCCTGCGGCCTGGGTTTATCAAATAAGCTAATAAGAACTAAAACAGCGCTGTTGGCGGCAAAACCCCAGAAACCACCGTGGATGGTAAGCGGGCTGGGCCAAATGTAAAGAGTTAAGTAAGTTACAGTTACCCCTATAATTAGGCCCCAAATCGCTCCTTTTGTACTCGCTTTGTTCCAGAATAACGTTGCGATTAACGGCGGTGCTAACTGCATCCCCATGGACATGGCAATAAAAGCTAAAGGAACAATCATGCCGGACCATTTCATACTGACAAATAGAGAAACAAGGCCTATAACCAGAATAATTAATCTGCCTACCCAAACAACTTGTTTCTCTGTTGCATGCGGGTTAATAAATTGCTTATATACATCTACACTGAGCACGGAACTAATGGCATGCAAGTTAGAATCGGCAGTTGACATCGCTGCAACTATAATATATCCGGCCAGACCATTCTACCACCGATACCTACAAAAGTGGTAGCAAATAAATATGCAAATGATAAAAGATTGCAGGAATTAGAAGAAAGAGCTCATATTGCTTCTATTTGTGCCATCACAAAGGCAGTGGAAATTGCCTATTAAAAATATTTAGATCATAAAAAAACTGTTGTTTAGCATAGATTTTTAAACGGATGGACTGGCAGCGTACAGGTTATGTGCTTCCGGGAAAAAAAATTATTATGGCGATTATATATTGAAAAAAAAATTTATATGATATATGATATATTAAATGTTAAAGTTAGTACAAGATGGTTGCAATATGACAGAGAAATGATGTAACCTCTCCATTTATATAAGCTCAAACCCGGCCTGATGATCATGGATATGAGTGCTGGGTTTTTGCCAAAAAATGAACTAATGTAACAGTTAATGTCGGACTTGCTTTCAAGAACGGCTTAACTTATGTTCTTCATTGTAGGCCGTAAAATTAAAAGGAGGGATATAACTTGAGTTTTCGTGAAATCAAATTTACCGTCAACGGACGCCCTGTGAAATTACTGGTTGACCCCGAACGCACTTTACTAAAGGTTATTCGTGAGGATTTAAAATTAACCGGCACTAAAGAAGGGTGCAGTGAGGGCGTATGCGGAAGTTGCACAGTTTTAATCGACGGGGTACCCACAAACTCATGCAAATTGCCTGTTGATCGTGTTGAAGGGAAAAACATAATTACAATTGAAGGCGTTGGTACAAAAGATAATCCCGACGTAATCCAAAAGGCTTTCGTTGAGGTTGGCGCTGCCCAATGCGGTTTTTGCACCCCTGGTATGGTTCTTACCGCCAAAGCGATATTGGATAAAAACCCGAGTCCCACACGTGAAGAAGTGAAGAAATCAATCAGGAGGAATTTGTGCCGGTGTACGGGGTATAAGAAAATTATTGACGGAGTTATGCTGGCGGCAGAGGCCAGGCGTAACCCTGATTTAATTAAAGAAAAAGATATTACCGAATATCGCCTGGGTGGAAGAATTCCACAAATCAATTCATGGGAGAAGGTTACAGGAACGCTGCGTTTTGCGCAGGATATCTACCTGGAAGATATGTGTCATGCCAAAGTTCTGAGAAGCCCTTATTTTCACGCTTTGATTAAGTCAATTGATACTTCAGAAGCTGAGGCTATGCATGGTGTGGTGGCGGTGGCCACGGCCCGTGATCTCAAGGGACCAAACAGGGTCAAATATATTTTCCATGATTTCCGGGTGGTAGCTGACAGTAAAGTTAGGCATTTTGGTGAGCCGGTGGCTATTGTTGTAGCCCGCACGGAAAGGATAGCGGAAAAGGCTCTGGAAAAAATCAAGGTTGAGTATGAAGAACTGCCTGCGGTTACTAATGTCTTTGATGCGCTGAAGGAAGGGGCCCCCGAAGTACAAGAGGAAGATTACCCCGGTAACTTATTATTTTATCAGAACCTTGAACAAGGCGATATTGAGGAAGGTTTTAAGCAGGCAGATATTATAGAAGAAAATATTTTCACCACCCCTGCTAATGCACATGGCTACCTTGAACCTGATGCCGGAGTGGCCTTTATAGATGATGAAAACCGGGTGGTTATTTACGCCTGCGGTCAGGCGCCTCATTATCACCGTGATGAGGTAGCCAGGGTGTTGGGATTGGGGACGGATGAAGTGCGGGTTGTCGAAGATGGCACCGGTGGTGGTTTTGGAGCCAGGATTGACCCGTTTATCCAGGTGCTTTTGGGACTTGCTGTTTACAAGGCACGCGTTCCGGTTAAATTGCAATTTACCACGGAAGAAAACTTCTTTGGCAACTGCAAAAGACATCCATTCTGGATAAAATTAAAAACCGGTGTCCGCAAAGACGGCAAAATAGTAGCCCATTACGGGGAAATTATCACAGACGCCGGTGCTTACGCATTGGCCAGCCCCGGCGTATTAATGAGAGCGATAGTTCATTCTTACGGACCTTATGAAATTCCCCATGTTAAGGTATTAGGAAAAACTGTACTGACTAACAATACCCCCTCTTCAGCTATGCGTGGCTTTGGTGTATCACAAATGTGTTACGCGGTGGAAACACAGATAAATAAAATTTGCAAGCGTTTAAACATGCATATTCTTGATTTCGCAAAACTGAATGGATTTAGACAGGGAACAGTTACAGCAACCGGACAGCTGATTAAAGATCCTCCGGGATATAAAGAAGTAATTGAAGCGATAGAAAACCACTGGGCCGGTTGCAGCAAGGCCACATCGCCTGAGGAAATTGCCAAATTGCCGCCGCATATCAAGCGCGGTAAAGGTTTCGCCACGACATGGTATGGAATTGGCAAAACCGGCCTTTTGAATCTATCCCGGTGCAATGTGGAAATCACCGATCAGGGTACTTTGCTGGTGAAAGAAGGGGCTGCTGAAATCGGGCAGGGGTCAAGCACGGTGATGGCTTTAATTGCAGGAGAAGAACTGGGCTTGACACTTGATAAAATAAAGGTAATTGCAGCTGATTCATTGCTTACGCCTGATTCCGACTTGACCTGCGCCAGTAAACATACGTTTTATACCGGTAATGCAACATTGCTTGCTTGTCAGGATTTAAAGAAAAAAATATATGAAGCGGCAGCTAAGGAATTGGAAGTGGCAAGTGACCAGCTTGATACAAAAGATGGTTTTGTATTTGTGAGCGTTGATCCGGAACGGAAATTGTCTTTCAAGGAACTATGCCAGAAAGGCTACGAATTAGCCGGCAGTGGAGAATTTGTGGTTCCCCTTGATCTATTAGATCAGAACAGCGGGCAGGGCACATTATATATTGTATTTACTTATGGCGCTGCGGTGGTTGAAACGGAAATTAACACGCTCACGGGTGAAGTTAAAGTTCTTAATGCCGCGGTTGCTTTCCAGTGCGGCAAAGCAATCAACCGCCTGGCCATGGAAGGCCAGATGGAGGGTGGCGTTGCCATGGGTGTAGCTTTTGCCCTAATGGAAGAGTATATTCCCGGCGTAACTAAGAGCTTTAAGCATTACCATATGCCTAGATCCACTGACGTTCCGGAAATAAGCACTTATGTGGTGGAAATACCGCAAGGTCCCGGACCTTTCGGAGCAATTGGAATGGGAGAGGCCGCACACTTCCCGATGGCGCCGGCAATTATTGCTTCATTAAATGATGCCTGCGGCATTTGGATTCATGATTTGCCGGCTACTCCGGATAAGGTATTGGAAGCAATTAAAAATAAAAAAGATTAACAACTATATGGTTTTTTTAGTTAAATTTAGATGATTGATATACTCATGATAATTAATAGTGTAAGTGGCTAGTTACCCCTGAAATATATGTCTTATATCAAAAAGGTAACTAGCCGGCCAGCTTTTTAAACTTTTTAATGACTGTACTGGTGGATAAGAAGTTGTTTTAATTTTATTAAAAAATAAATTATTCAAAGATCCCAAAGAGATAAAAATTTGTCGCATTAGATATATGATGTATAAAATATCATATCGAGTTTGTGCATTTAATTTTGTATACTTTATACAATAAGGCAAAACAAAGAGGCTGATTTTATTCATGATGATGGGGACACCCCCCCACCATGCAATTGATTAAAACCCAGCATTATTGACCACTAAAATGGTTGGTTTTTGCTGATTTTTTGCTAAAAAGGGGGCGTCATGTTTATGAATCATGAAAACTATCACCTTCCATCAACAATTACAGAAGCTATTAACCTCTTGATTGAAAACAAGGGAAATGCCCGATTGATAGCTGGTGGTACAGACCTGGTGTTACAGTTGCGAGAACACAAAATAAATGCTAAAACGCTGGTTGACTTAGGTGCTTTATCGGGGCTAAAAAGCATAGCTGAAAAAAACGGGTGGATAACCATAGGTTCTATGACAACCCACCAAAAAATTGCCGCTTCGGAGCTGATCCGGAAAAAAACTCGTGTGTTGGCTGAGGCGGCCCAAAGTATTGGCTCACCTCAAATACGCAACGTCGGTACTATAGGAGGCAACATAGTTAATGCCCAGCCGGCCGCCGATACCAGTATTGCCCTTATGGCGCTGGATGCCAGGGCTTGCGTGTTAAATAGCAAAGGTGAAGTTACTAAACCCATTACAGAGCTATTCCTGGGCGCGGGTAAATCGGCTATAGACCCCACCGCAGAAATTTTAAAGTCATTTGACATTAAGTCTCCGGGGGCACATGAAGCAACCGCGTTTATGCGTCTTGCCAAACGCAAAGCGTTAGCTTTGCCCATAGTAAATGTCGGTGTTTGGATTAAACTGGACGAGACCTTGAGCAGAATTGAAGATATTAGAATAGCGCTTGGGCCAATGGCTCCAGTGCCGTTCCGGGCAACCAACACCGAAGCATTCCTGAAAGGTGTGCTTTTACAGCAAAAAAATCTAGTACAGGCTTTATCCGTTCTGGAAAAAGAAATACAACCCAGGGACAGCCTGCGGGGCAGCGCTTTTTATAAAAAAGCAATGGCTAAGATTCTATTCAAAAGAGCCATTCAAAACGCTGTAAAAGACATCGGGGGTGAATTTAATGAATAAGACCTTATTGCAGATTAACGTAAACGGCAAACAACAGCAAATTGAAATTGACCCTCATATGACACTGGTAGACGTATTAAGGGAGAAAATGGGTCTAACCGGAACTAAAAAAGGCTGCCACAGCGGCGAATGTGGGGCTTGCACTGTTCTTTTAGATGGAGAGCCCGTAGCTTCTTGTATTTTACCGGCCTTAAAAGCCCAGGGGAAACAGATCATAACCGTGGAAGGATTGGGTACCGCTCAAGAACTTCATCCTTTGCAGAAGGCATTTCTCGCCTATGGAGCCGTACAATGCGGTTTTTGCACTCCCGGTGTGCTCATGAGCGCCAAAGCTCTGCTGGATAAAAATCTAAATCCCACCCCCGAAGAAATAAAAATGGCTATTTCCGGTAACCTATGTCGTTGTACAGGTTATAAAAAAATAATTGATGCCGTTATGGCTGCGGCAGCTGAATTAAGAAAAGAAAAATTAATCACGATGCCTTCTGTAGGAGAACAAGTGGTTGGGTCATCGGTGGCCAGGGTGGACGGGATCCCCAAAGTAACCGGACAAGCCAAGTTTGCCGATGATATTTCATTTCCCAATATGTTATATGCCAAGGTGCTGCGCAGCAAATATGCTCATGCTTTGATTAAAAACATTAACACTAATCAGGCAAAAGCATTGGCAGGCGTGGTAGCGGTGCTTACAGCGGAAGATGTTCCCGGCCGCAATGGCTATGGCATCCATATAAAAGACCAGCCTGTGCTTGCTAAAGATAAGGTCCGCAATTATGGTGACGCGGTAGCGGTAGTGGCAGCTGAAACTTTAGAAATTGCTGAACAAGCTCTTCAACTGATTGAATTAGAATACGAACCTCTGCCGGGAGTGTTCACTGTAGAAGATGCTCTCAAACCGGACGCCCCTCCAATACATTCCAACGGTAATCTCATCTTGCATCGAAAAATACGCAAGGGAGACATAGAAAAAGGATTTCAAGAAGCGGATGTCATTATTGAGGATACTTTCAAAACTCCTATGGTTGAACATGCCTATATAGAACCGGAAGCCGGCATAGGCGTGTATGACGCTGGTAAAATTATTGTTTACGCGATAAGTCAGGGTGTGCATTATCATCGCTCCGAAATTGCTGCAAGTTTAAATTACCCGGTTAATAAAATTAGGGTCGTTCAAACTACCACTGGCGGAGGATTTGGTGGTAAGATTGATAACTCTGTTCACATACTGGTTGCCCTTTTGGCGCTTAAGACCGGTAGAGCAGTAAAACTTACCTACACCAGGTCCGAATCAATGATTGCCTCTACCAAGAGACATCCCTTTACCATGCGTTATAAGATTGGCGCTCGAAAGGACGGTAAGCTTGTAGCTGCGGAGGTTGAAATATACGGCGACACCGGGGCTTATAACTCTTATGGAACAGCGGTGCTTACCAGAGTTGCCACCTGTGCATTAGGTCCTTATGAAGTCCCTAATGCCAAAATCGACACCTATACAGTTTATACCAACAATCCGGTTAGCGGTGCCATGCGTGCTTTTGGGGCTCCCCAGGCGGCCATAGCTCATGAAGCTATTTTGGATGAGCTGGCCAAAAAAATAAATATTTCCCCCATAGAGATAAGACGCATTAACGCTTTTCGAAAGGGGTCGTTCACTCCCACAGGGCAAATTCTCAACGATGGTGTGGGTATATTGGAAACCATTGATCGCGCAGTCGAAAAAAGCGGTATGCAATGAAAGGAGAATTGTAGATGAAAGTACGGGGTAAAGGGATAGCTTGCATGTATTTTGGCATGGGTAATACCGGTAAGCCAAACCCCTCCAGCGCTTTTGTGGAACTCCTGGAAGACGGCACTGCAAACGTACTGTGCGGCGCCGCTGATATTGGACAGGGTTCCAACACTACCTTTAGCCAGATAGCAGCTCAGGAATTGGGCATTCCCCTTGAAGGCATTTCCATTATATCGGCGGATTCCGCTGTAACTCCTGAATCGGGCGTTAGCTCAGCCAGCAGGCAAACCTATATCTCCGGGAATGCGGTACGTTTGGCGGCCCAAGACGCACGGGCACAACTTTTTGTCTATGCGGCTGAAATGTTGAATGTAAGTTCTAAAAGGTTATCTTCCAAAGATGGATATATATACCTTTTAGACCGGCCGGATCATCGCGTATCCGTTGGTGAAGTGGTAATGCACTGTTGGCGTAAAGGTAAAGTAATAACCGGCACGGGTAATTTCAATCCCGGTATTCTGCCGCTGGATGAGGAAACAGGTCAGGGGGTGCCCTATGCCACTTATTCATATGGAACCCAGGTAGCTGAAGTTGAACTGGATACAGAAACCGGAGAGGTTAATATTATTAAAATCACTGCCGCCCATGATGTGGGCAAAGCTATTAATCCTATGAGCGTTGAAGGACAGCTGGAGGGAGGCGCATCCATGGGTATCGGCTTCAGCCTGGCGGAGGAAGTAGTTCTGGAAAACGGACGTATTTTAAACCCGAATTTTCATGAATATTTAATCCCCACAGCCCTGGATATGCCGGAATTTGTCCCGATAATTGTGGAAGCTGCGGAACCCAGCGGCCCTTTTGGGGCCAAAGGCATCGGGGAGCCTGCTACTGTCCCGGTGGCCGCTGCCGTTCTCAATGCCATTGCCGACGCCGTTGGGGCCCGGGTTAAGGAACTGCCCAATACTGGGGAGCGAGTTTTTATGGCGCTTCAGAAAAGATGATTAATAAAGTTTAATTATAAAAAATTAGGGGGTGGATATAAATCAGACAGTATAAGTGTGCAATCAATGTTTCAGCTTGAAAACAAACAGAAAGTATTAGTAGGGAGGGTTTGAAATGACAAAGAAGCGTACTTTGTTACTATCGGTATTACTTGTTGGTTTGTTGTTAATTGCCGGATGTGGCCAAAAACAGGAAAATGCGGACAATACCGGTGCATCTGAAGAGCAGGGGACGGTTTACACCGCCAAACTGGGCACGGTGGAACCGGTGGATTCACCCAAGATGAAGGCCATGGAAATGTTCAGGGACCAGGTGGCGGAGGCAACCGATAACAAGGTGCAAATTACTATTTATCCGGCGGAGCAATTGGGTTCGGCCCGAGAAATGATTGAAGCCACCCAGATGGGCGCCGAAGAGGCTGTTATATTGCCCAGCTCCAATTTTACCGGTTTTGAACCGAATATGAGCATTCTGGACTTACCTTTCCTCTTTCCCAGCCGGGAAGTATGCTATGAGGTGGTGGACAGTGAAGTGGGAGATGCGCTACTGAACACCCTGGAAGATAACGGCTTTGTTGGAGTAGGCTGGTGGGAAAGTGGTTTCAAACAATTAACCGGCGATTTCAAAATCGAGGGACCCGATTCGTATAAGGGCAAAAAGATTCGCGTCATGGAAAACCCCGTGTTAATTGCCCAATTTGAGGCCCTTGGCGCCAGCGCCATACCGATTAACTTTGGCGAGCTATACAACGCTTTGCAGCAGGGTGTTGTTGACGGCCAGGAGAACCCCATCGCCAGTATCTATGAAATGAAATTCTATGAAGTGCAGGATTATATGGCTATATCCGACCATGCTTATTTGCCCCTTGTGTTAGCCTTTAACAAAGACTGGTTCAATGCTTTACCGGCTGAATATCAGGAGGCTATTAAAGTGGAGAGCAAGGAAGCGGCGGTGTGGCTGCGTGACGAGCAGAAGAAATTGGAAACGGAAGAATTTATTCCCGCCATGGAGGAAGCCGGCATTACTGTGGTCGAATTGGACGAGCAAACCCGTCAAGAATTTGCGGATAAGGTAAAAGACGCCACCCGCGCCAGGCTGATGGAGATAATTGACGAGCAAGGGAAGCAGTTGTTGCAGCAATTAGACCAGAAAATAGCCGAAATAAGCGGCAAATAAATTGCTTTTGGCCCGGCGACACGGCAACACGTGAAACCCGCCGGGCCAAAAATTAAGCACCGTTAACCAACTGCATATTGGGGGGATATGGTTGTTACTTTCTATAGTATCAAAAATCAACCGGTCGATCGAAAATATAATCAAACCGGTGATTGGTTTTGCTATTTTGATTATCACCGTTATGTTATGTTTTAACGTGCTTACGCGCTATATTTTCGGTTTTTCTTTAAAATGGGCGGAAGAGTTAACAACTTACACCCTGATCTGGGTTACGTTTTTAGGTGGCGCTGTTTGCGTACGCCGGGGCATGATGGTTAGTATGGATGCCATTGTTGCGCAATTTAGAGGTTCACTGAAGCGTTTTTTTACGGTCATAATAAATTTATTAGGAGTGGTTTGTTCCGTTATTTTTGCTTACTTGGGATTATTGGCCACTATTTATGTTTATTCGTCGGCTCAAGTCAGCCCGGCCATGATGATTCCCATGTCCATTCCATATGCCGCTATTCCTTTGGGCAGTATTTTCATGGCCCTGGAATACCTGGAAGCCGGTTTTACTGCGGAGCGGGGGGGTGATTCATAATGCTGCCGGTGTTATTCGGTTCTTTGGGGTTGATGCTGCTGGCCAGTGTGCCCATCTATATTGCCCTTGCGGCACCGTCGCTGCTGGCTATTGTGCTGGAGGATATTCCTCCCCTTGTGTTCGCGCAAAGGTTATTTGGCGGGATCGATAAGTTTTCTTTAATGGCCATACCTTTTTTTATACTTGCGGCCAACATTATGGGTAAGGGTGGTATGTCCCGCCGCATCATAGCTTTTTCTAATATTATAGTGGGCCGGTTTTATGGCGGCACAGCGCTTGGCAATGTTTTAGCATGTACGCTGTTCGGAGCGCTGTCGGGTTCCTCACCGGCCACCGTGGTGGCGATTGGCGGCATAACATATCCGATGCTGTTGGAAAACAGCTACGGCAAGAAATTTTCCATGGGCTTGGTGACCTCCGCCGCGTCAATCGCAATTTTAATACCGCCCAGTATTACAATGATTGTTTACGCTTCAACCACGGGGACGTCGGTTGGGGAATTGTTTATGGCCGGTATTGGCCCCGGTTTGTTGATGGCTTTAGCGTTAGTTATTTATTCGGTGTATTATGCTTGGAAAAGAGACGTCCGTTCCACCGTCCATGTCGAACCCAACCAGGTATGGATTGCGCTAAAAGATTCTTCCTGGGCCCTGGGAGTACCGGTTATTATAATTGGCGGTATTTATTCCGGTGTCTTTACCCCGACTGAATCGGCGACCGTGGCGACGGTTTACGCTTTGCTGGTGGGGCTGTTTATCTACAAGGAACTAAGCTGGAAAGAACTGTATGAAGTTTGTGTCAGTTCGGCACTAATTACAGCCCAAATAATGTTCCTGGTGGCGGCGGCATCGGTACTCTCCTGGATCCTGACCGTCAATCAAACTCAATTACTGCTGCAGCAGCTAATTGAACCTTTTCTTCACACTCCGTGGATGGTGCTGATTATCATGAATATCATGCTAATTATTGCCGGTATGTTTATGGATGCGGTACCCTTCGTTTTGCTGTTGGCCCCGCTTTTTTTGCCTATCGCCAACAGTTTGGGCATCAGTCCTGTCCTGCTGGGCATTATTATGACGTTTAACGGGGCGATTGGCATGTTTAGTCCTCCGTTTGGTTTGAATATATTTGTAGGGATGTCTGTTTACGGGGAGTCTTTTGGCAAAGTTGCCCGGGCGGTTGTGCCCTTCGTTATTCTTAGTATTGTCGTGCTGCTTATGGTTACTTTTATACCGGAAATTTCATTATGGATACCAAATATGGTTTACGGCAGGTAATTGTCCCCCGGGCGGATAAGGAGTTGATTTGGAGTGATTAAAGTTGCATCAATTCAACTAGGTATTAACGATACACATACCAAGGAAGAGCGGATTGATTATGTGCTGCAGCAAATGGAAAAAGCCGGTGATGCGGATTTAATCTTGCTGCCTGAAATATGGAATATCGGTTACTTTTCCTTTGACCAATATGAGAAACAAAGTGAAACTTTAAATGGCCGGACAATAGACGCCGTGGCTCAAAAAGCCAAGGAAATCAACTCTTACGTGTTTGCCGGCAGTTTCGTGGAAAAAAGCGGCGGCAAATTATATAACACAAGCGTCATGCTGGATTACCGTGGGAAAATAATAGGCGTTTACAGGAAAATACACCTGTTCGGCTACGGATCGGCGGAGGCAAAAATATTAACTCCCGGTACGGAAGTGGTTACTTTAAAAACAGAACTGGGTAATTTGGGTCTTTCCACTTGTTACGACCTGCGGTTTCCTGAATTGTACCGCAGGATGATGGAGCAGGGGGCGGAAATATTCCTGGTTACCTCCGGGTGGCCGTTTCCCCGGGTGGCCAACTGGGTGGCGCTTAACCAGGTCAGGGCGCTGGAAAATATTTGCTATCTGGTATCTTGTAACTGTGCCGGCGTTAACAGAGGCAAGCAGTTTTTGGGACATAGCATGGCAGTGGACCCCTGGGGAGTAATTATTGCCGGCAGTGCGGAAGAAGAGCGTATCGTCAGGGCGGAAATAGACCCGGCCCTGGTAAGCAGCGTAAGGGAGGTATTTCCGCCCCTCCGGGACAGGAAATTAAGTATATAAACAAATAGCAAACAAGCAAGGGGGATGAAATATGGCGGTGTTGGAATTTAACATTAACGGCAATCCCGGGGAAGTATTAACGTTTGAGGTTAAAAAAATAATAAATGCCGGATATACAGGAAGGAACCAGGAGGAAGTACAAAAGCACATTGATCAATTGAAAGAAAAAGGGATCCCCGCACCGGATAAAACGCCTACTTATTTTGCTAAATTCAATGACCGGATAACGCAGGATGCGACAATTGAGGTACTTGACGAAACTGATCATTTTGGGGAAGCGGAATACGTCCTTTTGTGCGCCGGCGATGAGATCTATGTTGCTGCCGGTAGTGACCATACCGATCGTAAATTGGAAAAGGATGATATCCCCAAGTCCAAGCAGTTATACCCAAATACCATATCCAAAGACGTCTGGAGACTGTCGGAGATAAAAAATTACTGGGATGAAATTATCCTGCGGGGATGGGTGGAAATTGAAGGAAGAAAGGTGGTTTTTCAGGAAGAGCCGCTGGCTGCATTGCTCGGTCCTTATGATCTCATTGAACGTGTCAAAAAAATAGTGGAATTGCCTAGTCAAGAAGGGCTGGTGATTTATTCGGGGACTGTGGCTGGTAAAGTGGAAGTAAAATATAGCCCGTTTTTTGAGGTTGAGCTAGAAGACCCAAAAAGAAAACTCATACTTGCAAACAGTTACCGTCTGGAACCGGTCAGCAAATGGTTTAAAAATAAATAAGGAGGAATTGTATAATGCCCAAACCGGAACTGGAATTTTTTGACCATGATCTCAATATCGGCTGGCGTCAGGTTGAAGGGGCTCAAGAGGGAATTATTGAAAAAATTCTAAGTGAGGACCCCGAAACCGGTAACTATACCAGACTATTAAAATTTCCCCCCGGAATGACCACAAATGAGTTATTAGTCCATGATTTCTGGGAAGAGGTATACATCCTAAAGGGCGGTCTCTATGATATTAATAAAAAGGAAACTTATATAGAAGGTATGTATGCTTGCCGCCCGCCCGGAATGAAACACGGCCCTTATGAAATACCAAACGGCTGCATGACTCTGGAAATTAGGTACTATAAGAAGTAATTTAAAAATCCCCTTGCTATTTTAAAAGGTAGGCAAGGGGATATTTTTAAAAATTAATAGTGATACATAACTGTTTGGTTTTGGTATAAGTAATATATCGGTTATATTTACAAAACAAAAAATAGTGAGGTGTTTAAAATGCCGATATCTGATCAAGAATTTTTAAGTGCATTTATGATTATATCTGATGTATTAGCAACTTTGTTTGGCAATGATGTCTCTCTAAATATAACAGATAAAGAAAAATTCATTTACTTTAAACAGGCTGATTCATTTAAATTAAGTATTAAGGAAGGCGACATGATTGTTAAGGGCGGAGCCTCAGATAAGGTTTTGCAAACCGGGAAAAGGCAGGTTGTCCGTTATCCCAAGGAGGTTTTTGGGGCCCCAATTATTGTTAGATCTGCACCAATTGTTAATCACGATACTGGTAATATCCTGGGTACTATTAGTTATACTGTATCCCAATATAAAGAACAAAATGTAATGGATATGGCTGAAGAATTGCAATCTTTTACCAGTGAACTTACAGTGGCAGCTGATGAGCTAGCCAGTGCTGCACAATCGCTGGCAGCAAATAGTCAGAATATTAATCAGGCTTCGTTGGCAGCACATAATTACTTTAAGAAAACCGGTGAAGTACTCAGTTACATCAAAAACATTACTGAAACCACAAATTTACTGGGACTTAATGCGGCTATTGAAGCAGCTCGTGCCGGGGAATATGGGAGGGGTTTTTCGTTGGTAGCCGGAGAGATTAGGAAGCTGGCTCAAAACAGTAAAACATCAGCCGCGGAAATTGCTGATATTTTGGCCAAAATTGGCGATCAGTTGAACAATATTCAGGAAACGGTAAATGATTTTGCAGCAATAAGTGAGGAGCAAGCAGCGCAGGCTCAGCAAATAGCTTCAGGGAATCAAAAACTCAGTGCATTGTCAGTCAAAATGAAGGATTTGGCTGAAAACTTAATGTAAAGTGATTACTTAATAAAGGAAAATGCTGCATTTTAGAATAAATGGGATAAGAACAACAGTAGTAACTGATATTTTAACGGCTCAACAAATGAATATTGAAAGAAGGGTAATAAATGGTGGCTGACGTTACTGAATTAAACGGGAATATTTTTCAGTTGGATTTGAGGGAATGCGGACATGCTGGTAGAACTGCCGGCTATTTTATCCAGGGTAAAAACGGATGGATGCTAATAGAAACCGGTCCTGCCAGTTCCTTTGAGTATATTGAAGAGACAGTAAAACTATTGGGGATAAAACCGGCCCGGCTTAAATATATAGCGGTGACGCATATTCACTTGGATCATGCCGGAGGATTGGGTGTTGCATCAAAGTACTTTGAAAATAGCAAAGTTATTGTTCACCCTAAGGGAGCCAGACATATGATTGATCCTTCGCGTCTGGTTGCTGGAGCGTACGATTATTGGGGTAAAGCAAAAATGGAACAGTATGGTGAAGTTTTACCGGTAGCTGAGGAAAAAGTTATTACTGTAACAGATGGTGACATAATTGATTTAGGCGATAGAAAAATAGAAGTGTGGGAAACACCAGGGCATTCCAAAAATCATGTTTGCTATTACGATACAAAAACCAAAGGTATCTTTAGTGGCGATGCTTTAGGAGTTTATTTTCCTAAGCTCTCTCTGTTGCTGGAGCGGCCAGTTATCAGATTGGCTACCCCTGCGCCGGATTTCAACGGAGAGCTAATGATAAAATCTATCATTAGGGTAGCCTTGAGCAAAATTAAAAAAATATATTTTACTCATTTTGGTGTGGGAGATTTACCGCAACAATTGATAGAAAACACTTTAGGACAGCTTAATGTATTTTTGCAAATGGCTAAAAACTATAGTGATAATACTACAGATAAAACTAATGAAAACAGCAAATTAATGATGCTTAAGCTTGAAATGGAACAATATGTACAAAATGGCTTGTTGGTGGATACTAACTTGGATAATATAACGGAACAAGATTGGGATTTTCAGATAAGTATTATTGAAATGTCTGCAGATGGAATTTGGCAGTATCTTAAAAAGGAAAGGCAAGCTATTTAAGATTTCGGCCCGGTGGTAAGGCAAAAGCTCCAACGTTATGGCTGCCGGGTATTATGGCATATAATGCTTCCGGATGACGCAGATCAGATAAAAGACAGAATACTGGATCTATGTGATCAGGGTGCCCTCCCTGGATTGTGTTTCTAAACATGCCGTCTGGAACAATTTGTACAATTTCACCGTCAAATAGATATTGGTATTTAAAACCGGTGAAAGGGTATCCATAAAATCATGATTAAACGGGGGGTCAAGATAATGGAAATGCAGAAAAAGGATCGGGGCTGTATAAAGTGCGGACATAAGGAAGCGGAAATAACTGAAATAGCAACAACAGGTACAGGTTTATCCAAATTATTTGATATACAACATAATCATTTTCAAGCTGTATCATGTAAAAATTGCGGTTATACAGAATTATATCGAACTAAATCAGGATTAAATGTCCTGGATTTTTTCTTCGGCGGTTAACTTTATGTCTAACGTAATGAGACACTTTAATATTATACGGGCGGTTATGTTGGGGTCACTGGTTGTGTTGGCGGCCGGGTGCGGCGGTAACGGTGATGCGACAGCTGAACGGGAAGTGCACAGTGTAACCAATAAAGATATGCGGGTTGATTTCGTTAAACTTGTGCCGGAACAGCAGCGGCAAATAGAGGACGAACTGGAAGACGGCTTTGCCGTGACCTTTAAACTGACCGATCTGAAAGGGCGGCCGATTGAAGCGGGTAACTATAGCTTTTGTGCGCCGCTGGATGCCGTTGATGATAAAGGCAACGCCTACCAGTCTTTTGCCATAGCAACAACGGGCAAAGACTCCGGTAACAATACCCTTTCCGCCCACCAGTTACTGGCGACGTATTGGTTTTCACCACGGCTGGACGCCGGCGCGGAACGGATCAATGTGGATTTTATAATCAAGCCTATATTTCATTATGCTGATACCATATTCAAGGAGCTGGACCTGGCGGAAAGTAAAAGAGTGGAGGCTGACGGCTTCTTCCTGGACTATATTGTATTGGAGCCCGATCAGGTAAGTATATCGATTAAACCTGTTTTGGAGGATGAAACCCGTAAAAACGTCTCCAATGCTTACCTGCTTTTGCCCTCCGGTAAACAAATAAATGACAGTGGAATGGCTGTGGAAACCAGAGTAAACCGGGGTTTTGTCAGATGCGAGCTTACATTCCCCTATGACGCTGAAATGTCCGGCCCGGTGGATTTGGTCATTGGCTGGTCGCCGCCTGACGAAACCTGGGAATTTAATCTGAAAAATATCCCCGTGCCGGACCGGGAGGATTCTGCACAGGCACGCCGTGAAATCGGTGCGCTGAATATGGATTACAGCCGGGAATCTTTTTTCAAGTGCATCCGGGAGAACGATGTATATGCAGCCGGTTTGTTTATCCAGGCGGGTATGGACCCGAACGTTACCGTCAACAGCACAAAGGAAAGGCCCTTAATGGGCGCCGCTTATTACGGATATACGGATCTGGCCCGGCTGCTGCTGGAAAACGGGGCTTATGTGAACATAAGAAACGCGAATGGTGAAACAGCTCTAATGTGCGCGGCCAGTGAAGGGCACCAGGCGGTGGCGGAATTACTCTTACAGTATCATGCAGATGCCGGGATAGAGGACAATAACGGCGATACAGCCCTGGATTTTGCCCGGGGACACAATCATAGTGATATTGTCAAACTGTTGGAACAGGGCAAATAAAAACAGAACCCCCAATTTTATTTTTTTTCCCGCTGATAGGGCAGGGGAATGTAATTTACTGTGGGCTGGCGGCGCACCGGCTGGTCGAAGTGATCCATCAACTCGTATATTTCCGGGGGCATTGCGGCGCACACCGGAAATCCCAGGCTAACCAGTTCTTCGCAGCTGATGGGGTGGTCGTGGGTCCAGCGGCCCTCGGTAAATGTATTTGACAGCTCTTCCGCTTTTTCAGGACCCAGCCGGTCTTTTAATATCTGATAGACCTTGTTTTTCACCTGGGCCACTGCCTTTTGGGCGATGTCCGCCAGAATAAGGGTCTGGTCATCCGTGTCATTGATGTTTTTCTCCCGGGTCACTTTTATAAGAGACGCCGCGGGATATTGGCCTATTTGAGGGTCCACCGGCCCCAGCACGGCGTTGGGGTCCATTACAATTTCATCAGCTGCCAGCGCTATCAGGGTGCCTCCGGACATGGCGTAATGGGGTACGAAAACGGTAATTTTGGCGTCATGCATGCGAATTGCGTTGGCGATTTGCTCCGCGGCCAGCACCAGCCCGCCCGGCGTGTGCAGAATAAGATCGATGGGCATGTTCCTGGGGGTGAGCCTGATGGCCCTGAGAATCTGCTCAGAGTCGTCAATGGTGATGTATTTTGTCAAGGGAAAACCGAAAAATGAAAACATTTCCTGGCGGTGAATCAGGGCAATTACCCTGGTTCCCCTTTTACGCTCCAATTGGCTGAGCGTTTTAAAGCGCTGGTTCTGCAGCTGGTATTGCTTAATCATGGGTATAAAGGCCATCAGTATGAACAGCAACCAAATAAGACCGGAGAAATTAAAACCTTCCATGCTGAAAAATCCTCCGTATTTCAGCTCCCAATACAGATTCCATCTGCTTAAGCGCCCAAAGGTGAGCATCCTGGTCGAAGGAGGCTACTCCGTCCCGGTAAACAACCACTTTATAATTGCGGTTGCACAGTTCTTCGACGGTGTACAGCACGCAGATGTTGGTGCAGACCCCCACAACTTCCACTATTTCAGGGTCCAGATCCTTTAGGATGTTGTTTAAATTTGTGCCAAAAAACCCACTGTAACGGCTTTTTGGCACTTTGACGGCAAAGGAGTATTCTTTAATGACATTTTCTATTTCATCGATCAGGCGTGCCCCCCGGGTACCGTATATACAGTGAACGGGGAAACGCTTAAACTCCTGATCCCGGGGATCATGGGCGTCCATTATAAATATCACCGGCAATCTGTTATCAACGTACTCCCTGATTTTTTGCACCACCATGGGGACAATATCCCTGCCCTGCTGTCCGCAGTTTAAACTGCCGTTTTCATTTATGAAATCATGGAGCATGTCAACAACAAGCAAAACTTTTTTGCCCATTAAAACCAACCCCCAATGCAAACCGGAAATTTGGGCCAGGTTACTCGATGACTACGGCGGTTCCGCCGGCTGTAACCATAAGCATACCTTCCCTGATAACCTCGTAATCCAGGTCGATCCCCACCACGGCGTTGGCCCCCAGCCCTCTGGCCTGGCCGGCCATTTCATCCAGGGCCACTTCCCTGGCCTGGGCCAGTTTGGCCTCATAGGCTCCGGATCTGCCCCCCACAATGTCTGTGATGCTGGCGAAAAGGTCCCGGACAATGTTGGCCCCCATGATGGCCTCGCCGGTTACGATTCCCTTGTACTGAACCACGGATTTTCCTTCCACGCTGGGAGTAGTGGTTAAAATCATTTTGCTTTAACCCTCCTTTATGGTTTTGGCACCGGTTTAGATTGGCGCACAAGAAAAATGATGGCAATAGTTGTACACGCATAAATTATATACCAGACTTTTCAAAAAAACTATAACGGCTAACAATACTTTTAAATTCTGATCACCGGCCTGCCCTCAGCTCAAATTCCGCCAAACGATCGTGCAGCCCCTCAAAGAGCAGTCCCACGGCAAACCACAGCGGCGCCATGTCCAAACGGATCAGCCCGTCCACCTGCCAGCCCTCCCGGTAAACCCAGGGACTGGAACCCACCAGGGCACGGATTGCGGCGCCGGTGACATATTCCAAAGCCCAAATCACCAGCACCCAGACAAAACCCCGCACATACCAGGGCCAAGGGCGCATGGCATTATGCAGCGGTTCCAGGAATACCGCCAGGCCGTATATGGGAAACATCCACAGGTAGGTGTGGCCCTCCAGGCGGGGGTTGCCGCGGATTGCGGAACCAAGTCCGGTGAAGGCCACTTCCATACCCCACCCAAATAAACCGTAAAAGAAAAACCTAATACCCATAAAATTATTTTGTTCCGTAAAATTTGATTTTATGGGTGCAAAAACCAAGAGTAATAAATTGGCAGGAAGGTATTTGCACGGCGCCGTCGAATGCTTTCCGAAAAATCCATTCCAAGGAGGTGATCGCAATGGGTTACGTTATCGTCGGCAACAGCGCCGCCGGGATAACCGCCGCCTCAGCATTGCGCCGGCTGGAGCCAAAGGCCCGGATTACAGTGGTTGATCCCGACCCGCACGGAGCTTACGCCCGGTGTATGATTCCCGATGTTCTGGCCGGCAAGACCGGTCTTAACGGCGTGTTGTTCCGGAGTGCGGACTTCTACCGGGACCTGAATATTGAGCTGATCCGGGACTGGGCGGTTGCGGTACAGCCGGAGAAGCACACGGTCGAACTGGCCGGCGGCAGGGAGCTGGATTACCGGCGACTGCTGCTGGCGTCGGGAGCGCGCCCGGTTAAACCCCAGGTGGAGGGTATTGATTTACGGGGTGTGTTTAGCCTGCGTACTTTTGCCGATGCCGCCAACATGGCCGCCTTGGCGGAACAGGCGCGCCGGGCGGTGGTGCTGGGCGGCGGCCTGGTGGGGGTAAAAGGAGCTCTGGCCCTGCGCGGGAAAGGGCTGCCCAGGGTGACGGTGTTAATGAAAAGCAGCCGGCTGCTGCACCGCCAACTGCCCCCCGGGGCGTCGGAACTGTTGGAACGGGAGTTAACGTTGGCCGGGGTGACGGTGATCCGCGGGCTGAACCCGAAGTCCATCGGCGGTTTGGGCGGGCAAGTGCAAACAGTGGTCCTCGAAAACGGACGGGAACTGCTGGCCGACATCGTGCTGGCGGCCAAGGGGGTGCGCCCCAACGCCGGGTTGTTGCGGGAAGCGGGCGGGTTGGCCGACCGCGGCATTCTGATCAACGATTACCTGCAAACTTCGCTGACGGACGTATATGCCGCCGGTGATTGCATAGAAGTGACGGATGCCGTTACCGGACGCCGGTCGCCGGCCGGCCTGTGGCCGTTGGCGGTGGAACAGGGCCGCTATGCTGCCTGTAATATGGCCGGCCAAAGGCTGAAATATCCTCCGCCGGTGACGGCCATGAACGCGGTTCAATTCGGGGAACTGGCTCTTGTTTCGGTAGGTCCGGTTGATTATTCCGGAGACGAGGTCTATACTTACGGTCCCCGGGACCGGTTGTACCGGCGGCTTGTGTTCCGGGACGGACGCCTGGTCAGCGCGGTGTTTACCGGAGAGGTGGACAGGTCCGGGCTTTACACGTGGCTGATCCGCAGCGGTCGCCGGATCACAAATACCTTGCGCGGTAAAATGACGGCCGGAACATTGACGGCGGCCGATCTGGCCTTTGCAATTCCGAAGGAGGTGGCGAAAAAATGAAATCCAAAGATCCGGCAGTTAACCGGTTAATTGACGTGGCTCTGGACCGGGGGGTGGAAACGGTCTGGGACCGCCTGGCGGCGCAGCAGCCCCAGTGCGGGTTTGGTGAATTGGGAGTGTGCTGTCGCAACTGTGCCCAGGGGCCCTGTCGCATCAGTCCCTTTGGTGACGGACCGCAGCGGGGAGTTTGCGGCGCCGACGCGCATACCATTGTAGCCCGGAACCTGGTGCGGGCCATTGCGGCGGGCTGTGCCGCACATTCGGGACATGCCAAACACCTGGCCCACGCGTTGCACAAGGGGCTTGACGGTAAGGCCGCGGCTTACGGGGTCAAAGACGAGACCAAGCTGCGGGCACTGGCGGCCCGGCTGGGACTGGACACTGAAAAAACAACCGCTGATTTAACCAGGAAGCTATTAGATACCGCGCTGGCGCAATTTGCCGAAGGGGAAGAACCAATGGCCTGGGCCACGGCGGTGATGACTGAAGGAAGAGTACGGAAGCTTGCCGAACTGGGCGTACTGCCCACCGGTATAGAAAATACCGTGGCCGACATGATGCACCGGACCCATCTGGGCGTGGACGCGGACCCGGTAAATCTTCTGTTGGGCGGGATCGCCTGCTCGGTGGCCGACATGGCGGGCAGCCATATGGCCACCGACCTTGCGGATATCATGTTCGGCACCCCGGCGCCCGTGTTTTCCGAGGCCAACCTGGGCGTGATGAAGGAAAACATGGTCAATATAGCCCTGCACGGGCATAACCCGGTGGTTAGCGACGTGCTGGTGCAGGTGGCCCGGGACATGGAAGACCAGGCCCGGGAAATTGGGGCGCAAGGAATCAACCTGCTTGGTGTTTGCTGCACCGGCAACGAAGTGCTGATGCGCCACGGGATTCCGTCAATCACTCATTCCATTTCCCAGGAAATGCCCTTGCTTACCGGCGCGCTGGACGCCATGGTGGTTGATTACCAGTGTGTTTACCCGTCGCTGGCCGGGGTGGCCCAGTGCAGCGGCACTCCTTTGATTACCACCATGGATATGGCCAAGATACCCGGGGCAACGCATGTTGGGGTCAGGGAAGAGGAGGCCCGGGAAAAAGCGCGGGAAATTGTGACCATGGCTCTGGAGGCCTATCAGAGACGGCTGGGCAGGCCGGTGAACATCCCGCGGCATAAGAGCAAAGTGGTGGCCGGTTTTTCCGTGGAAGCTGTGGTGCGGGCGCTGGCGGCGGTGGATGCGGAGGATCCGCTTAAACCGCTGATCGATAATATTATCAGCGGCAATATCCAGGGCGTGGTTTTGATGGCCGGGTGCAATAACGCCAAGGTGCCCCAGGACCAAAACTTTTTGACCATCGCCCGTGAACTGGCGGCCCGGGATGTGCTGCTGCTGGCCACCGGCTGTGGCGCCGGAGCTTACGCCCGCCATGGGATGCTTACGCCGGAAGCCGTGGGCGAATTTGCCGGCCCGGGCCTGAAAGCGGTGCTTACCGCCGTCGGCGAGGCCGCCGGTTTGGGTGGCCCTCTGCCGCTCATACTGCATTTGGGGTCCTGCGTGGATAACAGCCGGGCGGTGGACCTGGCGGTGGCCGTGGCCAATAGACTGGGCGTGGATGTGGATAAACTGCCGGTGGCGGCCTCCGCCCCCGAATTTAAAACCGAAAAAGCCGTGGCCATCGGCACCTACGCCATGGCGTTGGGGATGCCGGTGCACCTGGGTGTTGTTCCGCCGGTGCTGGGCAGCGCCCAGGTAACTTCTTTGCTTACCGCGGGCGTCAAAGACCTGCTGGGGGGGTACTTCATAGTGGAGACCGACCCGGTGGAAAGCGCCCGGCTGATCTTCGAGGCGCTGCAGGAACGGCGTCAGGGTCTGGAACTGCCCACCAGGGCCTGGTAGGGGGTGTCTGCAGAGTGAAAAATGAAATTTTAATCCGGTACCAGCGCTGTCTTGGATGCCGCTCCTGTGAATTAGCCTGCGCGGCTGCCCACAGCAAGGCGGGCAGCATTACCGGCGCCGTGCTGGCCGGAGAAAAACCGGCGCACAGAATTTTCGTCACTCAGTCCGGGGACAGGAAAGTGCCTCTAAACTGCCGCCATTGTGAGGACGCCCCCTGCATCGATGCCTGTATTACCGGCGCCATGCACCGTGAGCAATCGGGGGCCGTCGCCAACGAGGGCGGCCCGGGCCGCTGCACCGGCTGCTGGATGTGCGTGATGGTCTGTCCCTACGGGGTAATTCGCAGCGACCTGATCCAGCGCCGGGCGGTCAAGTGTGACCGGGCTTGTTTGGATGAGAGCGGTACTCCCGCCTGCGTGCGGTCATGTCCCACCGGCGCATTGGTGTTTGCCCCGGTGGAAGAGATTAGCGATGACCGGCGTAAGGAATTTTTGATTGCTTCAATTGACTGACCGGTGAAAATAAGAATAAAAAAAGAGAAATTTAAAGCCGGTGGCATCATAAACCACCGGCTTCTTACGTTTAGCGCTGTTCAGTTGTTGCTTTAGCCGGGTTGCGTAACATATCAAGAATGCCGAGCACGATGCTCGCAATCCCGAACCCCATGATGCCGGCGCCCCAAAGGTCGCCCACGTACCACCCGATCAGGGTTATAATAACACCCAAACCGGCAACGATATAGCTGGTGGTATTGCGTTGCAATCAAACCGCCTCCTGTATATTTACTGAGTTTCTAATATATTTGCCACTTATTGGCTATTTTATTCAAAACTATTTAAATTTAAACAAAAAAAAAGCCGCCTGGCTTTATTACATGGACTCGACCGGCAGTCTTTTCAAGAGGATGTTCGAAAAGTCCTCGCGAGATCCACTTCGAATTTCTACGTTGGCTCGGCTTCTGCGGTGCTCACGTATTTCCGTATACGCTCCGCTCCTCAAAGCCTTCGCCGCCTTGAACTTCTCGTGTCTATCGTGCTCCTTTTCGAACACTCATTTCAAGAGATTTTTTGCAGGTTCTCCTGTTGTTTTTGCCGCTTATTAATTAATTCCTCTGCATAGTCAGTGGAGATTGAATATAAGTTGACCCATAACTCATGCTCATTTTGCTTGCCCTCCAACTCATTGGCCAGGGTTTTGAATTTTTTGTGCACCCGGTCCTTGAAGGAGGAGAACTCCATCAGAAGTTCCTCAACCTCGTGTTTGTTGAATGAATTTCCGTCTCTAATGCTTTTGGTCGCCACTCTTTCACCTCCGCCGGCAAACATGTGTTTACCATATTATAATATAAATGTAATAAAATGTTAAGAAAAATAAATGTCTATAAATCTGTTTTTCAGTAATAAAAAGAGACCCCTTTTCGGGGTCTCTTTAAACTGCAATTGGTCGTCCTGATTAGTACATGGAGCTGTACGTTGATAGTCCGAACTGGCTGCCCTGGTTGGACATGTTCTGATTCATCCGGTTGGCCATGGCTTGCTGCGCTTGATGGCTGATGAGCTGGTTTTGGGCAAAGGCCTGGTTGGCGTTTTGATTGCCGCTGAACTGATTTTGTGACGCGTAACCCGAACTGGCCAGGCTGGGAGTGGAGTATGTTTGGGCAGACCCGCCGATGGATGGTGATTGTTGAATTCCCCAACCTTGGCCGGTGCTAAAACGCTGTTGTTGAAAAGGGTTGTTCGAAGTATAGTTGGATTGATAATGCTGTTGAGTCGGCCACATGCCGGTTTGGCCGGTGGTTAACTGGGCGCCGAAGGTGGCGGGTTGCTGGGCATAGCCGCCGGCTTGAGCGGCGCCGAACTGGCTGACGCCCTGGCTCATGCTCTGAGTAGCCTGCTGGGCTGCGCCGCTGACGAGGTTCAAGTCGTTGTTGATTTGGCTGCAGGCCTGTTGAATACGCTGGAGCTGCTGACTGGCGTTTACTTCATGCTGATGCAGTTGCTGCAGTTGAGCCGCGTTGCTTTGCTCGAACTGCTGCAGTTGGGAGGTCATTTGGGAGATATTATTAATCTCCTGACGCAGTCTTTGGATTTGCTGTTGCAGTTGATAGATTTGATCCATAAAGTAACCCCCTTGGAATTGTTTTTAACATCCACGTATATTATGTTCCAAGGAGGGGTTTATATAAGTGCCATTTCATGGCATTTTTTTCACCCTGTTTAGCGTATGCCATCCTGTAGGGCTAAGTACAAAACCGGTTATACCGGGAGCGGTGGCGGCGTGATAAAGGCTATGCCCCAGCACCACCCAGGGAGTGTCTTTGTCCAGTATATCCTGCGCCTGGTCGTACAGGTCACGACGAATCTTCATGTCCGTGGTGTTCCTGGCGCTGGTCAGGATTGTTTCCAGTTGGGCGCTGCTGTAGCGGGTGATGTTTTGGCCCTGTTCTATTTGGTCCGGCGCCAGCAGGGTATACAAAAAATTGTCCGGGTCGCCGTTATCGCTAATCCAACCGTACAGGAAGGCGTCTCCTTCCCGCCGCTGGAGCGCCTCCTTGAACTGAGCCCAGGGGTAAGCCTTTACATTGACGATAATCCCCGCCCGGGCCGCCGACCGGGCCAGCGCTTCGGCCAATTCCTTCCCACCGCCGGGGGTATATGGCCGGGGGTCGGAATAAGTGATTAAAGTGAAAGACAATCCGTTCTGATAACCGGCGTCATTCAGCAGCCGGTTTGTCTCAGCCGGATCATAGCCGGGCCGGTCGTTCAATTCGCTGCCGGCCACACCCGGCGGAAGCTGCCCGGCCGCCGGCTGGGCCTGCTGCAATCCCAATTGTTTATACGCTTCTTCTATGTCCAGAGCCCGGGCCACCGCCTTACGCACCCCGGCACGGTCAAAGGGCGCCCGTTCGGTGTAAAAGCCAAGGTAACAAATATCGAGACCGGTGGTCCTGTAGACCGGAAAACCTTGTGCCCGCACCCTGGCCGCGTCGTCAAAGGTCAGGTCCAGCGCAATATCGGACTGCCCTTGCAAAAGCATTTCCGACTGGGCAGGAGAATCCTTAACAGTTAAAAAAATAATTTCCTTCACTGCCGGCGCCGTTGACCAGTAATGCGGGTTGGCGCGGAGCAGTATTCCGCCGTCCATCCTCTTTGCGGGGATATAGGGGCCGGTCCCCGGCGGCGGGGCTGTGCCGCCGTTCGCATTGTCCCGGGCTGACGGACCCACCACCGGCGCGGCCATCGGCACAGCCAGGTTATTTATAAAAGGAGCAAAAGAATATTTAAGGTGAAAACGGACGGTGTAATCATCCACTATTTCGACTTTTTGCACTGGGGCGTATACAAAATCGGCATAACTGATTTGATTTTTTTTCGCCTCCCTTTGCCTTTTTATGCTATACTCTACCGAACGGGCGTCCAGCGGCGTTCCGTCGTGGAACTGGACATTGCGGCGCAAATGAAACGTCCATACTCTGGCGTCTTCGGATACTTCCCAGTCACTGGCCAGGCATGGCTCCACCTGGACGGTGCCGGGTTTAAACCGCACCAGGCCTTCGTATATATTGGAGGTTACCCGCAGTGAACCGGTGTCGGTCGCCACGGCCGGGTCCAGACTGTTAACTTCATATTGCTGGGTGACCACAAGCCGGCCGGGTGATACCAGGGCATTAACCTCGGTATAGGCGCCGGTTTCTTCATCTTGTTTTGACTGGCTCAAAACAAAAAACGCCGCCAGACACAGAATGATAATCAGGAAGAGATTGTACTTTTTGTCCATTAATTTAACCTCCGCCAATGAATTGTTCTTACTATTATCCATATTAAGAAAACATTGGAAATATAAGTTATTTCTTTGATTGACAGCAAATTACTTTTGAAAAAAGGTCATAATAAGGAGCAGTTAGAGGAGGTAACGGGATGGAAATTAAATTTGGTCCGGCGGGGAATCCGGATTCCTTTTACCGGACGGGTTATAAATCTTCTCTGGATATGCCGCGCTGGCTGGAGGGAATGGGGCTTACCGCTTACGAGTACCAATGTGTGCGCGGCGTGCATATAAAGGAAGAAACCGCCCGCAGGTTGGGGGAGGTTGCCGTTAAGCACAATGTGGCCCTGAGTATCCACGGCCCTTATTACATCAGCCTTACCGCCACAGACCCGGGGATCAAGGAAAAGACGCAAAAACATCTCCTTGATGCCCTGCGGGCGGCCCGCTGGATGGGTGCGCGTCCGGTGGTCTTCCATCCCGGCGGGTCCGGAGGCGACCGTCGGACGGAGACACTGAAACAAGCCCGCCATCGGTTGGCCGAACTGCTGGACATAGCTGCCGGCCAGGGTTTGGGCGGCATACCGGTGGCCCCGGAAACCATGGGGAAAACGTCATTACTGGGCAATTTGGATGAGGTGCTGGAGCTGTGCACCGCGGGGGAAAACGTAATCCCCGCCGTTGACTTCGGGCATTTACACGCTGCCGGGGCGGGAGCCCTGCAGGATGAAGAGCAGTTTGCCGCTGTGCTGGACCGGATCGAGGCAGTGCTGGGCGCCGGGGCGCTGCGGAAACTCCATATCCATTTCAGTCCCGTGGAGTTTTCCATGGCCGGGGAGCGCCGTCACCGGACCACGCTGGAAGAAGGTTTCGGCCCTGATTTTGCCTTACTGGCCCGGCAAATTGTGCAGCGGGGCATGACGCCCACCGTTATTTGCGAGTCCCGGGGCAGGCAGGCCGAAGACGCGCTGCATTTCAAACGTTTATATGAAGCTGCAGCCGGGGTCCCGCACCATTTGCCTCAATAGCGCATTTAAAAAAAGTGAGTGCTTTTATGATCCAAAGCACCCACTTTTTTAAAGAAGAAGTTCGTTTAATTACTTGGTCTGGTGTACTTCCACATCTTGACCGCCCAGACGTTTCAGTGTTTCTTCGGCGTCGCTGATTTTTTGGTCGTCGGCATGAACGGAAACCAGCACACGGCCTTCTTTAATCTTACCTTCGTAGTACTTACCCCGTTCCGCGGGAATGCCCCAGTCGATCAGCCCGCCGGCAACTCCACCGGTGGCGGCTCCGGAAAGCGCCCCTGCAATAGGCCCCGCTGCAATCAGCGGCCCGATGCCGGGAATCGCCAGCGCTCCGGCCCCGACTGCCAGCCCGGCCAGCCCGCCGATTACTCCCCCGGTGGCTGTACCGCTGGTGAGATTATTGCCCCGGTCCATGGCGCCCTGGTCCCGGCCCTTGTTTTCGTTATCCTTCGCCAGAATGGAGATTTCTTTTTCAAATCCTTTTCTGCGCAGTTCATCAACCGCTCTTTCCGCTTGCTGGCGGTCGGCAAAGGTACTGAGTACCGTTTTCATGTGGTTGATTCCTCCCTCGTAGGTTGATATTCTTTAATCTGTCTCAATGTTCGCTCTCCTATACGCAGTTGTTTTAAACCTTAAAAAAAATGGTTTATTTTACTTTACTTTATTATACTGGCCATTAGCGGTCAGGGGACACACCTCTTCGAGGAATGTCCCCAATTTATGCCAGAGCTAAGGATTAAAGTACTGAAAAGCGCGCGCAGAGGGAACTGAATAAACGCGCTTTTCTTGTTGTTCAGGTTTTGATATAATAATGTTTGTTGTTTGAAAGGATAACATCTTGGGAAGAGGTTATAAAAATGTTGGCTACCCCTAAAAAGTTTTTTCTTACGGCAGCGGCTGCGGAAGGCCATAGTGAACTGACGGCCTTTGACAACGCGCTTTTAGCCGGCCGGATCGGCAACATTAATTTAATCCGGGTTACCAGTATTTTGCCCCCCGGCGCTGAATATGACCCCAACCTGCAAATCCCGCCGGGCTCGCTGGTACCTACCGCATACGGGTATATATACAGCGATGTCCCCGGCGAACTGCTGTCCGCCGCGGTGGGTGTGGGGTTCTCCGCCGACACTTTCGGCGTGATCATGGAATTTGCCGGCTACTGCGGCAAGGCGGAGGCAACGGATAAGATTGAATCCATGCTCAGGGAAGCTTTCGCATCGCGGGGCATGGAATTAAAGGAAATTAAAACAGCGGCGGTGGAACACCGGGTGGAGAAAGTGGGCTGCGCTCTGGCGGCCGTGCCCATGTTCTATTAGATTAAAGTGAGAGTTCGAACATCCTTATTAAAAGGAGGGGTTTATGATGGAGGTATGGTTCACCGAAGACCAGACCAAAAACATGCGCATCAGCGTACGGGTGAAGGAAGTGCTGTTTAGCGGCCAGTCGCCCTTTCAAAAGGTGCTGGTTATGGATACTTTTGAGTTTGGGCGGCTGCTGGCCCTGGACAACATCATCCAAACCAATATCAAGGACGAGTTTGTATACCACGAGATGATTACCCATGTCGGGCTGAACACCCACCCCGACCCCAAAAAGGTTTTAATTATCGGCGGCGGGGACGGCGGCGCCGTGCGGGAAATCGTCAAGCACAAAGGCGTGGAAAAGGTGGTCCACGTGGAAATCGACCAGATGGTTATCGACGTGGCCAAGAAATATTTCCCCGAGCTGAGCTGCGGGTTTAACGATCCCCGGGTGGAAATCCTGGTGGCGGACGGGATTAAGCACGTCAAGGAAAATAAAAACACCTATGATATGATCATCGTTGATTCCACAGATCCCATCGGACCCGCGGTAGGGTTATTCGGCAAGGATTTCTACCGGGATGTCTTTGAGGCGCTGACCGAGGACGGGCTGTTCGTGGCGCAAACTGAAACCCCTTTCTTTTTCGAGAAGGTAGTTAAAGAAGTGACCGCCTCTGTAAGTGAGATTTTCCCCATTATGCGCCTTTTCCAGGCCGTGGTGCCTACCTACCCCGGCGGATATTGGGCTTTTACCATGGGCTCCAAGAAACACGATCCGCTTGCTGTGGATACGGACAAGCTTCCCGTATTGGACACCAAATGGTACTCACCCGAAATCCATAAATGCGCCTTTGTGCTGCAGCCTTTTGTCCAGGCCCTGCTGAAACGCTGAAAAAACCTCTCAACAATGCAGAAATTTCATTTGACATGATAAATGAAATTTTGTATACTAAAGATCGTCAGCGGCATGGGAGACACTTAAATCACCCAACGCCCGATAGAGTTTCAGTAGGTTTTATGTGATGCGGAGCTGTGGTGTAGCGGTCTAACATGCCGGCCTGTCAAGCCGGAGATCGCGGGTTCGATTCCCGTCAGCTCCGCCAACATGCCACGGTAGCTCAGTCGGTAGAGCAGAGGACTGAAAATCCTCGTGTCGGCGGTTCGATTCCGTCCCGTGGCACCAAGCAGCATAATGTGCGGAAGTAGCTCAGTGGTAGAGCATCGCCTTGCCAAGGCGAGGGTCGCGGGTTCGAATCCCGTCTTCCGCTCCATTTTATTTGGCGACATAGCCAAGTGGTAAGGCAGAGGACTGCAAATCCTTTATCCCCCAGTTCGAATCTGGGTGTCGCCTCCACGTAAGAAAGACGGCCTTTCTAATCAAAGAGAGGGCCGTCTTTTTATTGTGTTTTTTTGATTATCAAATCTTCATCAAACCATGGGCATAACTCTGTTTTGCATTTGAGGTTATTTTCGGAATTGCTGAGGGCAACACATAATATCGGCCTTGGCGATGGATATAACCCAACTCAAGTAAAACTTTCAGACAAATATTGACCCGGGGCCGGGACAGCCCGACAAAATCGGCAATGTCCTGTTGAGTTAAAATGAAAGGAATTAATCTGCCATTAGAAATATTGGTACCGAAAATTTTTGCAAAATGGTTCAGTAAATCCCGCACTTGTCCAATAGCATCTTGTTGATTGGCGGCAATTTTAATGCCCCTTAATTTGATGATTTTTTCCCCCAATTCAACCAGCAAAACAGCCATAATATCCGGGTGCTGCAAAAGCATGCGTTCCAGAGAATTTTTGCTGACAGACAGCACCCTGCCCGTAGTAAGCGCGGTGATATTAACAGGAAATTCTTTATCGCTAAATAACGTTGGTAATCCAATAAATTCCCCGGGACCGCAAATATCAATACTAATTTCCTTGCCGTCATCTGAAATTTTGCTGAGTTTAGTCCAACCATTTTCCACATGATAAATCATGCCGTTACAGTCGCCCTGAAAGGCTATTAATTGGTTAGGGTTACATTCAATTTTGTTTAGGGCCAATTCTTTTTTTAATATTTTAACTGCTTTTTCCCTATCCATGTTTACCTCGGAAAAATATGATTACCTGTTATTATATAGCTGATTATTTTAAAAATTCAATCTATAATCTCCAAACAGTTGGGTCCGGGTCCTAAAACGCAATTAAACCGTTTAAAGAAAACTTTTCACATTGTTATAAATGTAACAGCGGCTTTTTTTTCTTTCTGATAAATTAAAGCTAATGAAGTACTTCATTAATTAAAACTAGCGGCGTCAAGCACTACTGCCTGAACGATTGCTAAACAAAAGGAGAAAAGTACATTGGGAAAGCTGCGGTTTAGTTTTGCGTGCTCAGATATTGACCGCATGCACGCTTTAATGAACGGAACAGTTGAGCCGGAAGGCATGGATTTTAATTATATTCCTTTGGAAGTGGAAGAGATTTATTGGCGGCAGTTACGGCATTATGAGTGGGATGCATCGGAAATGTCTTTATCATCATACTTAATGGCCCGTTCCCGGGGTGATGATCGTTTAATAGGGATCCCCGTTTTTCCATCCCGCATGTTCCGTCATTCTTTTGTTTTTATTAATACGCATAAAGGAATCAATCAACCCGCAGATTTGATTGGTAAGACCATCGGATTACCGGAGTATCAGTTAACCGCTTGTGTTTGGCTCAGAGGCCTATTACAGCACGAATACGGCGTGCATCCAACGCAGGTGCACTGGCGGTTTGGTGGTGAAGAAACTCCCGGCAGGGAAGAAAAATTAAAAGTAAAAGTACCTCCGGACATTGATTATAGCCCCATTCCCCACCATAAAACTTTGAACGAGATGCTGGATGCCGGCGAGATTGATGCTCTAATTGCAGCCCGTGCTCCTTCTTGTTTTACCGCAGGTTCACCGAATGTGAAGAGGCTTTTTGAAAATTATCCGGAGGTAGAAAGAAAGTACTATGAAAAAACCGGCATATTCCCGATTATGCACCTGGTAGCCATCAGAAGAGATGTTTATGAGCAAAACAGGTGGGTGGCCCAGTCCCTTTATAAAGCTTGTTTGAAATCAAAAGAGCTGGCCATAAAAAAATTGCGGCAGGATTTTAGTTTACCGGTTGCTTTACCTTGGCTGATTGGGGAACTCAGTCAAATTGAACAAACCATGGGTAAAGACTGGTGGACCTACGGTATCGGAAAAAACAGGGCTGCCCTTGAGGCGATACTCCAATATTCATACGAGCAAGGCTTATCGGAAAGGAAACTATCGATTGAAGAACTGTTTGCACCCGAAACTTTAGATGAATTTAAGATTTAATAAAAATTGATTAAAATTATAAATTTTTTTTGTAATTTCATAAATATTCTAAAAATTTAGGCAAGGAGGGAGAGGATATAGCATGCCACCGGTAATAAACAAGGATTTATGTGCAGGTTGCGGTACCTGCGCTGAAATCTGTCCGATGGGGGTTTTTTCCGGTACTGATCAGGAAGGATTTCCGGTCCCGAAGTACGATGAAGAGTGCTGGCATTGTAACGCTTGTGTAATCGACTGCCCGGAGAAGGCCATGAGTTTGAGGATTCCTTTGCCGGCCACGGTGCTTTACGTGGAGGCAGCTGAAAAGGGGGAAGCGCAAAAAAATGGTTGACCTGGATAAGCCGCTGGAGACTGATGTTCTGGTGGTCGGTGGGGGAATCGGCGGCTTGATGGCGGCTATAAGCGCCGCCGGTCTGGGCGCCCGGGTGATTGTCGCTGAAAAGGCGAACACCAGACGCAGTGGCAACGGCGCCATGGGCAACGATCACTTCCTTTGCTATATCCCCGAAGTGCACGGTCAAGACATTGAGGGGATCGTTAATGAGTCGATGGAAGGATTGATTGGCAAGTTTCAGGACCGCAACCTGATTCAGAGGCACATGGAAGAGTCCTTTGCCCGTGTCAAAGATTGGGATAGCTGGGGCATACCCATGAAAGTCGGTGGTGGATGGGAGTTCACCGGTCACGCTTTTCCCGGCAGGCCTCGGGTGTGGCTGAAATACGCTGGAGCAAATCAAAAGCCGGTACTTACCCGTGAAGCGTTAAAGCGCGGAGTGGTAATTATGAACCGGCTCTGTGTCACCGAGTTGCTTACCCGCAATGGAAAAATATCTGGTGCTTTGGGAATAAACACGTCAGATTTAACGCCGCGGATGACAGTTTTTAGGGCCAAAACCGTGGTGCTGGCAACGGGGCATACGGGCAGGTTATATCCTTCAATTACGCCGGGATGGATGTTTAATGTGGCCAGGTGCCCCAGTTGTGTCGGGGCGGGCCGGGCAGTTGCTTACAGGGCGGGAGCGAAGCTGGTAAACATGGAATTGGCCGACGCTCACGCCGGTCTTAGATATTTTGCCAGATCCGGAAAAGGAACGTGGATCGGAGTGCTCAGGGATTTAAACGGCCGGGCCGTTGGCCCCTTTGTGAACAAACCCAACAGGGAATTGGGTGATATAACCGCCGATATCTGGACATCCCTGTTTACCGATATGGCCAGGTCGGGCAGGGGACCGGTGTACATGGACTGCACCCAAACCAGCGACGAGGATATCGAATACATGAAATGGGGCCTGTCACACGAGGGAAACACGGCTACATTGGAATACATGAAAAAAGAGGGTATTGATCTTAAGAAGCACATGATCGAATTCGGCCAGTATGAAACCATTTACCGCGGCAGGGGAGGAGTGGAAATTAACGAGCAGGCGGAAACCAGCCTTCCAGGACTATATGCCACAGGGGAAGAACTGGGCAATTTCTGGGGCGGCATCGGAGGAGCGGCCACCTTCGGCTGGATTGCCGGGGCAAATGCAGCCAGACGTGCCGGGCAATTGGATTTTATCAATGTTGAAGAAGACCCGGCAGTGGAAGAAAAAAGGCGTTTCTATGCTGAAATAACGGAACGCCGGTCTGGTCCCGGCTGGAAGGAGGCCAACCTGGCCGTGCAGCAGGTGATGAAGGACTACGCCGGAATAGAGGTCCGGTCGGAAACACTGCTGCAGGCGGGGTTGAAGTATTTAAGGGATATCAGGAAAAAGGTTTACTCACAGATCCGGGCGGACGACCCGCACACTTTAATGAGGTGCCTGGAAGTGGTGGATTTAATTGACCTTGGAGAAGTGGTGTTTTTAACCGCTATGGAGAGAAAAGAAACCAGAGGTTTGCACAGGCGTTCCGACTACACGTTTACCAACCCGCTGCTGGACGGAAAGTTCATGACCATCAGAAAGGAGGACGGTCAGCCGGTTATTGAATGGAGAGCCCAAATCAAGTAAAGAGTTTTATGTGTCTGAAAGAAACAGACAGCGAATTGAGCAGGTTTGAAACCCCGGACACCAATCTAAAAATACCAGGGAGGCGAATATAAGAATGAAAGGGCAAAAATATTTTTTGGCGGCGATATTTATATTGTTACTGATTTTTGCCGTAACCGGGTGTTCATCAGCCCCAAACCAGGCTCCGGGCAATGAACAGCAGACAAACACCGCCGAAGAACCCGCTGCATCCCAGGGCGACTCCGCGGCGAACTATCAGGTTACCATCCTCGGCGGGTCCGCCGGAGGGATGTGGTCGGTGATTACCGAAGGTGTGGCGGAGTCCATCAGACGGGGTCTGCCGGGCGGCTCCCGCATTACAACCGAACCGGGTAAGGATGGCCCGAACCAGACCATGGTTAATACCGGCGAGGTGGAATTGGCCGTGGGTTACGAGGCCACCGCCCTGGCGGCAATCAACGCCCGGGAACCGTACCGGGACAAGCACGACAACCTCATGGGCGTGGCGGTACTGAGCCCCATTATGCCATTCCAGTTTTTCATCGACAACAAATCCGGCATTACGAGTTTCAACGAATTAGCCGACAAAAAATATCCCCTTAAACTTAGCGCCAATAAAAATGGTTCGATGATGGAAATTGTCACCCGCAAAGTTCTTGAAGCACACGGTGCATCCTACGACAACATTAAAAAATGGGGCGGCAAGGTGGAGTTTTTGCCCGCCAATGAGGCGCTTGCCACCTGGGATACAGGCCTTTTGGAGGCTGCCGGTGAGGTCGCCCAATACCCTTAAGCGCTTACGTGGAGTTTTTCCATGAAGCACGAATTAACCCTGCTGCAAATGAAGGATGAGGCCGTGGTCAAAAAACTGGCCGATGATTTGGGCATGACCCTGCATACCATACCGGCCAATACCTATACCTTCCAGCCAGAGGCGGTGCAGACCATCAATACGCCTCTAATCCTGATGGCCAACAAAGATTTGGATGAAACAATGATCTATGACATAGTCAAAGCTCTGCATGGGAACCTGAGTTACCTGAACAACGTGCATAGCGCCCTGAAGACGCTGGACGGCAAATCCATGGCCCAGATGAATGTCCCTCTCCACCCTGGAGCCGCCAAGTTTTACAAAGAAGCCGGATTTATTAATTAATTGAAAAAACTATATCAGGAAACCGGCCCACTGCCGGTTTCCTATGGCTCGGGTCTGCAAATAGAGATCGGGGTAGATGTTAGGGGAGGTTAAAGCATGGCTAATTTGATACAGGCATTGTGGAGCGAAGGCAGACCGCGAAACTTACCACCCCGGTGGAAAAATGCAGTGGCGGTTTTGGCGCTGGCTTTAGCCGCGTTTCAGATTTGGGGGGCGCCTTTCGGCTTTCTGGAAGGCCTGATCCATCGTTCAGTTTTCCTGGGTTTTATACTTGCCCTGACGTTTTTGTGCTATTCGTTTTCCAGCAAGCGGGAAAGCAATAAAGTTTCCCCGCCGGACCTTATATTTGCGGTTTTGGGCTTTGCCGCCGGGATCTATATATTGATTAACGGCGAACGGTTTGTGACCAGGTGGGTGGGGGTAGACCCCATGACAATACCGGATATCTTTTTTGCGTTGGTGGTGGTGATCCTTGTTCTCGAAGTAACCCGCAGGACGGTGGGGCCGGTTTTGACGCTGATTATTCTCGTCTTCATCGCCTACTGCTTCCTGGGCCAATTCATTCCCGGAGAGTTGGGGCATCGCGGCATGAATCTGCTAAATTTTCTGGACCGCATGGTTTACACACTGGACGGCATCCCGGGCACGCCGCTGGGAGTGGCGGCCACTTATGTTTATATGTTCATACTTTTTGGAGTGGTCCTTAATGCTTCGGGGGCCGGTGTATTTTTTTTCAGGCTGGCCACCTCCATTGCCGGGCACCTGGTGGGAGGACCCGCTAAAATTGCGGTCATCTCAAGCGCTTTTTACGGAACCATGAGCGGCAGTCCCACCGCCAACGTTGTTACTACCGGAAGCTTTACCATACCGCTGATGAAGCGGGTGGGTTATACGCCTGCTTTTGCCGGGGCGGTGGAGGCGGCAGCGTCGACGGGCGGTTCGCTTTTGCCGCCCATTATGGGCACGGCGGCCTTTCTGATGGTGGATGTCGCCGGAATCCCCTACGGTAAAATTATCATGGCCGCGGCAATACCTGCACTATTATATTATTTTGGTCTGATGATTCAGGTCCATTACCGGGCGATTAAATTAAACCTCCCCACTGTCCAGGGGGAAAGGGAGAACCCACTGGTGGTGTTGAAGGAAAACTTTCATTATCTGATCCCCCTGGCAGTCATGGTGTGGCTGATTACATTGGGGTGGAACCCCACCCTGGTGGGCCTTATAGCCACCCTGGTCACCATTGCCGTCAGCTGGGTCAGACCCGGCAACCGCATGGGGCCGAAAGAAATAATGAAAGCCCTGGAAGATACGGCAACCAGCACCATTACCGTGGCCAACGCCTCGGCGGCCGCCGGCATGGTCATCGGTGGGATTATGCTGACCGGACTGGGAGGCAAGTTTACCGGCATGCTGTTCTCAATCACGGGCAGTGACCCGCTGCTAACCTTGATTATGGTGGCGCTGGTTTGTATCCTGCTGGGGATGGGGATGCCGATACCGGCAGCCTACCTGCTTACGGCCACTTTGGCCGCTCCGGCCCTTCTGGGACTTGGTTTTACAATGATGGCGTCCCATCTTTTCATCGTCTATTTTTCCACCATGTCGGCCCTGACTCCCCCCGTGGCTGTGGCAGCGTACGCCGGAGCAGGCATTGCCGGAGCCAATCCAAATACCACCGGCTTTCAGGCCACCAAGCTGGCCATTGCCGCCTACCTGGTGCCGTTTGTCTTTATGTACCGTCCCGGTTTGCTCCTGGAGGGTGCGCCGCCGGCAATTATCTGGTCGGTTTTCGTGGCGGCGATTGCGGTTTGGGGGCTGGCCGGAGGCATTGAGGGATATTTACTGAAACCAATCAAGATGACTTTGCACCGCGCTATGCTGGTGCTGGCCGGGGTAGTCCTGTTATGGCCCGGTTTATGGGCTGATCTGGTTGGTCTTATTGTCATCGGGGGAACCGTTGCGCTTCAAATAATTACCCGTAAAAACGGGACGATCAATCAATACCAATTACGGACAAATCGACTATAATTACGTGGAAACACTGCATGAAAGATTACACTTGCCCATGCAAAAGGCCGCCGGAATCGACCCGGACAAACTGATTTTCGAACTGCAAAAAATTTTATTTCCGGTTGACGTGTTGATCATTATGAAGGGTGAAAGATTGGAACAGGCCCTGCGCAAAATTATCGCCCTGAGGGAAGAATTCTGCGGCGACCTTAAGGCCCTTGACGTCAGGGGCCTGATTAAGGTCCGGGAGACAGAAACAATGTTTCTGGCCGCCGAAATGACTGTTAAGGCTTCACTAATGAGGGAAGAAACCCGGCCCAATATTTTTTACCGTGAAGATTACCCGGATCCGGATAACGTCAACTGGTTGAAATGGATTACGGTGCAAAAAAGCTCCGGTGACAATATGGAGTTCTCTTTTGAAAAGATCCCATTGAACAGCTATAAGTTCAAACCCCGGGATAAACCTTTCGAGCAATCAATAGGAACATAAATTAAGGGGTGATGCTGTTATGATCGATCCGGCTCTGGCCGATAAGCTGGCCTTAAGCTGCAATATTTTGGCCATGGAGGGGCAAAACGATGTTAACTTGGGTCACGTGACCGCCCGTTTTCCCGGCAGCGACCAGATTTACATGAAACCCGCCGGTTTGGGACTTGAGGAAGTAAGAGGAGAAGATATAATCCTAATTGACATGGAAGGCCAAAAACTGGCCGGTGAGCGGCAGTGTCATAAGGAGTATCCCATTCATACGGAAATATTCAGGGTCAGGCCTGAAATCAACTGTGTCATTCACACTCACCCGCCTTACGCCACCGTTCTGGGGGCAGCGGGAGGGAAAGTGCGCCCTATAAGCCGTGAAGGCCTGCTTTTTATGGACGCGCCTCTGTTTACGGAAACTACCGAGCTGATTGTCAGCAAGAGCCAGGGGCAGGCGGTAGCCAAAACTTTGGCCGGCGCAAGAGCGGTTCTTCTGCAGAACCACGGAGTAGTGGTGGCCGGCAAAAGCATTGAGGAAGCCACCATATTGGCCATTCTCCTGGAGGAAGCCGCCCGGCTGCAATGGCTGGCCCAAAATATGGGGGACTATGTCTGGACCTCCGGGGAGGAAGCCCGGCGCAAAATTAAACAAATTTACAACCCGGATAGCTTTGTGGGGTTCTGGGAATATTACGTGCGGAAATTAAACCGTGGCACCCATTAGATAACTTGATAAAACATAAAGACTGGGATTTGAAAGCCATCCACTTTAACGGTAGATGGCTTTTCGTTGTCTTGGCCTTCAATTTTAATGCTCCATGCTTTTTCCAGCAGTATCGCCACAGCAGCTGCCCGGTGTGCAGCCGGCGTTTTCAGGGTTATTGCCGCAGCAAGATGAAGAACCGCGCAAGTCCGCCGGTGCGCCCACCGAGTTGGGCAGGAAAGGTTTGGAGATTAATTTGGCTAATTCGATTCCGCCGCATTCCGGGCATTTAATCTGTTCGTTTTCTTTGCCAGGGAGGACCAGGGTTTCGAATATTTTTCCGCATTTACACTTAAATTCAAAAATGGGCATGGTTTATTCTCCTTTCCCGGTGTTTTAACGGATATTCTTTTCTACATTGCTTTATGAAATCCTGCAGTATCTTCCTCTGACCCATGTGCCAATACTATAAGTCAAATCATTTGCTTGCGACTTTGTCACACTTGGGGCGTTGGTTATGTTATATTAACGGTAGGTAATGGCCGTTTGTATTATTTTTTGGCGGAGGTGATAAAACCTAACGGTACCAACTGGTTAGTTGTAAAAAAGGAGGTTTAAATTTGAGTAGGAAAGCGTTAATTACTGTTATTCTGGTTTTAATGATGTCACTGATGGCTGCCTTGCCGGCCATGGCCGCTGAAAAAATCAATCTAAATGTTAACGGTGAATCCTCCGTGGCGTTGGAAGTCTACGGGCAAAACGGCGTCGGCATGATTTCCGCGGCTGATTTTGTCCGCCTGGCCGGGGCGGATTTAACATGGGATTCCGATACCAAATTTACCATCAACGAAAACGGGGACATCATGGCACTGGTTGTCGGTCAAAAGGAAGCTTCACTGAACGGTGAGCCGATAACTTTGCCTGCCGCGCCGGTTGTCACGGCAGGCCAGGCGTATGTACCGCTGCGTTTTGTGGCCGAAACCTTCGGCTACGAAGTAAAGTGGGATGAGAAACAGCAGCTTGTTTTAATGAACCGCGAGGAAACCAGGGACGGTCTCACCCCCCTTGAAATAGTGGCCAAATCGGGCGCCGCCACCCAGGAAATCAACACCTACAGTATGAACGGAAATATCAAATTAGCGATTAATGCTGTAGCGGACGGGGCAAATGCTACCCCTGGGCAGGTGAATATGGATGTGCAATTAAAAGGACAAATTCAAAACGACCCGCTGCAGGTATATACGCAGCAAATAATTCCCGCTTCTGAAGAAACCGGAATGCCGGAAATGGCGGTTGAAACCTATATGACCACTGAAAAAATGTATGTCAAGATGCCGGGACAGGACTGGGTGGCCCAGGATATACCCTTTAACCCCGAGTTCTGGCAGCAGCAAATGGACATTCAGTCCAACCCCATTAAGGCCGCCCAACAAATGAAGGAAATGGGAATGTTCATGAGTTTCGGCAATGACGTTACCATCGGTGAGCAGGACTATTACGCGGTTAACGCGACATTGGACATGGAAAAATTCAATGAAAGCATGCCCGATCTGATGCAGCAGATGGTGCAGGGTTTAGGCGGGCAGCCGAGTGACGACCAAAATTCCGGGCAGGCGCAATTATTACAGCAAATGCTTGAGGGAATGGAAATGGAATACCATTACACCGTGCTGATTAATAAGGAAACTTTGATTACCGATGTTATCAAGCTGGACGCCAGGATTAAAATGGACATGGAAATGCCGCAAACAGAAGAGACTGCCGAACAGCAAGGTCCCAAGGTGTTAAAACTGGATATGCATATGGTTGGCGATCTAAATATCACCGACCCGGGCGTACCTTTTAACGCTCCCGATGTCAGTGACGCCAAAGCCAAAACTGAATCCGAGTAATCGGAACGGAAAATGAAATAAAGTAAACTGAGAGGGCGCCGGTACAGGCGTCCTCAGCCTGTTAAAGGCGTTATGTTCATACGGGCGCCCGCAAGGGGCGACCAAAAGAGAAACACCTTTTTCAGCAAACTGAGGAAATTGTTGAATGGGCTCGTTTTATGTGGTATGCTTGTGCTAATTTGGAAGAGTATGTCTTAATCAAATTTTTAAAGCCAAAGGAGTATGTTAATCAATTGTATCGAATGCTGATTATGCTGCTGCTGGTCGTACTGCTGCTAAACGTAAGCGGTTGTTCGCTGCTTCAGAGGCAGAAAGGTGAAGAGCAAGAGCAAACCCGGCAGGAGCAAACGCAAAAAACGGATGGCAAGCAGGAAAGTTCCGGACCGGGAACGGTGCAGGTAGCCCCGGCGATTGCGGGACAGCAGGAAAACCCGGCCTTGTCTCCCGGTGATCAAGGCGAAATAACCGCCGGTATTCAGGAAACACTTACAACAACCTTTGAAACGCTGCGGATCAAGGATTTATCCAAGGTCGATACTCTTTTTTACGGGCTTAACGAAGCCGGAAGCACAATGACCATGGAAGAGCTGCAACTGCAGGTGGAAACCCTGCAGCCGATGGAATGGCGGCTGGAAAGCAGCCGGGCGGCCGGAAAGGACAGCCGGCTGGTGGAGATAACTTATACCATGCCCGACGGTACCGTATATCAGGCTGAACCGTTCAGCATGGTAGATGTAGCTGGAGTTTGGATGATTCATTTTAATTCCTTTGCGGCATCTTTCAACACCATGGCCGGGCATTTGCCGGGGGCGACTGCAGGGGAAAAGCAGGAATCGAACAAGACCGGGCTGACCGCTGAAAAAGTATTTTAACCGGAGGGATATTATCCGGATCCCCGGGTATAATACTAACACTGCTGACAGCAGTAACCAGCCTCCTAATTCTCTCTCAGCAAGCCCGCCTTGTAGGCGGGTTTTTTTCGTGCAGGTTTTCATGCAGGATTTTTTCATGGCGGGGTAAAAGTAATCAAGGGGAGGGAATATGACAGTGACTGAAAAAAGAGATGGTTTGTCTCAGCCTGTCCGCATTGTCATGGCTACTGCGCTGTGGGCGGTGTTGCTGTGGTTTTTGTCCTTCGGACACCCCATACTGGTACCCATAACCAAGGCCATATTTATTGTTTTTGTTGTTCCGACCGGTCTGGTGGAGTGGTACAAATACAGAGGCCTGATCAGTGAAAAAAAAGCCCCGGCGGTAAAGGTGGCCGGGATGATCGTTTTTGCCCTGCTGTGGTACTTCTTCCTGCAGTAAAAAAATTAGGGGGTCAGGCCTGACCCCTTTACATGACCCTTTTACAGCAGTGTGTAGGCAGCGATCGAAGCGGCCAGAGCCGCAACCAGACTAAACAAGATCCATGTCAGATCTTTTTTGACCCGCCCGGCCAGTTTTTCCGGGTTTCTGTTGTCGGTCGGAAAGCTGATATCGGTTTTAGTCACAATGGCAAGTCACCTCCGTTATTTCCGCTGCTACGGCCATTGTACCGGCACGGTTACTTTGTCTTGTTCACTGTTGTCCTTGGGGCTTAACCAAAAGACCTCAAGGACGCCTTTTCCTTCAGACGGCAGGTCGAATTTCAGGCTGGTCTCAAAATCCCCTCTACCCGGGGCGCCTTCTGATGCTGTCGCAGTGCTTTCGGCCAGCACTTTGCCGGTATTGTCCGACAGGCGAATCTGCACTGTTCCTTCAAATACCCGGGCACTGCCTTTAATGAGCAAGGGAATTCCCACCACCTGGTTTTCAGATGGATGGGTGACCCAAATGGCAGGCTCATATACCCTGGAAAGATCTCTGGTGAAAGGCTGATCGTAAAGGCCAATGTGACCCCACCAATCCCGGGCGGGACCTTCCGCGCTGCCTTCAACCTGGAAAGCTACTTTTTCGATGTTCGGAAACTCGGTGAGCGTGTTAACCACGCTTTGTATAGCCAGTTCTTCACCGTCGGAACCGACGTTTGAGTTGGTTAAGACTTCTTTGCTGAAATTAATAGTGGCCAGGCCTTTTTCTATAGTTATACCCAGAACCTTGGTGTTTTTGGGGAAAATACCTTTGGCATCGTTAATCAGCGTTTCAACTGCGGCCAGGGCCACCTCGTCGGTTTGCGGGATTACCCGCTCTTCCCGCACCAGATAAGCGTCATCTGCGGTAAATTTGACGAAATACACGTTCAAACTGATAACCGTCTGCTCTTGTTTGCCGCTGTCCTTCTGCCCGGAGCCATTTTCAGGTCCGCCGCCGGTTTCCCGGTTCAGTGAGCAACCTGAAAGAACCACCAGCAAGGCCAGTAATACAAACAAGCATTTGCGAAGCGCCGTTCCGGTATTCGGTATATACAATACGTCCCACTTCCTTTGGCTGCATATATATCAGTATAACATTAATAAGGCTGATTTTCCATAGCTGCGGGCGGCAGGAGGCGCTTGCCCCGGGAAGTATAATAAAAAAACCCCGGGCATAACGCGGCGGGGCCAAGTCTGGTACGATGGCTGAATTGTGTCTTTAGTCGTACGGGATATAGGTGTGATGGGCAGTTTCCTTGCCGGTGGCATAAAACTCCAGGTTTTTCATGGCTTCCTTGATGCGGTTGGCGAAAATGCCTGAAAAAATGCTTATAACGGCCATGATGCCCATAATGATATAGAAAGCGTTCCAGTATTGATCCAACTGTTTTCCTCCTCCCCCGGCGGACAGGTTTTTATTAAATTTATCATTTCCGCAGCCAATAAGTCAACTGGTGTGGCATAGTTTGCATTTGCGCAAACCCGGCAAATGATTTATAATGCATATTGTATCAACCGAATAGAGCCAGAGTACGGTGAGCAATCGCTGCCGGACGGTGTATGCCGTGCGGTAGAGGAAAGTCGAGACACGCACACCTGATGCCCAAGGGCAAACGGTGTAGTACGGCGCCCGGCGCAAGCCGGGGCAGGGCGACCTGACGACGGTAAAAGAAACCCCCGGGGTTTTAAGTAACCGTAAAGTGCCACAGAAACCAAGTCACCGGGCAACCGGTGAGTGCAAGGGTAAACTCCGCCAGCGTGCAACCCAAATAGGCGGTCTTTGAACCGCGGGTAGGGGCACCCCGCAAGGGGAGGCATGCCTGAAGGCGTGCTTAGATAGATGATTGCTTAAACAGAATCTCGCTTACAGCCGAACTCTGGTTTTTTTTAAAATTTAAAATTTAGCCGGTATTTTTACAAATTTTGTGACAATATGCTATAATTATGTTATAATGCTTTTGATCACAAATAAAATGACCTGCTTGGCCCGTTGCCCCTTTGTTTTTCTAACCTACACATGAGTTTCGGGAGCCTATGGTCCTGTTGCAGATGTCAGGCCGCATCTGGCGGAAGACAGAAGCCGCAGGCCAGCACCCACCTGGGAGAGGTGGGTTTTAGAAAAACAGTTGGTGACGACCCGGCGGGTATAACAGCAGTGAACCCTTCGCTTTAATTCGGCGAAGGGTTTTATTTTTGTTAAGGGGGAAAAGGCGTTTTTGTTTCCTTCGCTCACTCCGATTCCGCGCCGGACAACTCCAACGGCTTATACGTTGGGGACGTACCTCCGACCCCAAAATTTCGGCACCAAAGAGGAGGTGTGTCCCCTGACCTTTTCCGCGCAACCGGGCCGCCCCGAATTCAACGTCCTGCTTGTGCCCGGAACGGGTAATCTCAGTTGGGGCTGGCGCGCACGTCCTATGCGCGCCTCCCGGTTGCGCTCCCGCGCTGCGCCGGGAGTTGTTACCCGGCGCTCCATATGTCGTTCGCCAAGGAAACAAAAAACGCCATGCTACCACCTGGCTATTTATAATATTTTTTCTTACTTAGACAGGAAAATGTCGGAGCGACCGGGTAAAATCATTTTAAGATGATGTAAGCCCGGGAGGGAAAACCGTGCGCTTGAATATTGTAACCGGCAGGGCGGGAACAGGGAAAACGGCCGGCTGTCTGCGGCAGATCGCACAAGAGATGGCCGGCCGGCCCCTGGGCCCTCCGCTGATCATGCTGGTCCCCGAGCAGGCCTCTTTTCAAACGGAAAAGCAGTTGGCCCGGGTTACCGGCGCCGGCGGGTACATGCGCGCCCAGGTGCTGGGTTTTCGCCGGCTGGCTTACCGGGTGCTCCAGGAAACGGGCGGCGGCGGCCGGATACCCCTGGGGGAAACCGGCAAGCGGATGATCCTGCGGCGGATGCTGGAAAACAGGCGGGATGAGCTGCGCATGTTTCACCGGGCCGCCGACCTGCCGGGGTTTGTGGATCAGTTGGCCGGCGCGCTGGGCGAGATGAAAATATACCGGGTCGGCCCGGATGATTTGCAGAAGACGCTGACGGCTTTGCCGGGGTCCGGGGACGGCGCCGGCCTGGAGAAGAAGCTGCAGGATCTGCTGGTGATATGCGAAGATTTCGAGAACTTTATCCGGGGGCGTTTTACGGATCCCGACGATTACCTGACCCTGGCGGCCGAACAAATGCGCTTATCCGGCTGGCTTACCGGCGCCCGGGTGTGGGTGGACGGCTTTACCGGTTTTACCCCCCAGGAATACGATTTACTGGCTGCCTTAATCCGGCGCTCGGCCGGGGTTACGGTGACTTTATGCCTGCCCTCCGCAGGGACGGAAGGGGAACCGGCGGAGACCGATCCCTTCTACCCGGTTTGGGAAACATACAGCACCCTGGTAAACCTGGCGGCCCGGGAGAACGTGCCGGTTAAGCATGTTCCGCTGTCCGGCGGGCAAGAGTACCGTTTCTTATCCCCGGGGCCGGCCCATGTGGAGGAATTTTATTTTCAGCGGCAAATCGTGCCGGGAGAAGACCGGGGCGTGCAAATCATGGCGGCCGCCGACCGGCGTGCTGAAGTCGAGGGTATCGCCAGGGAGATGATCCGGCTTTGCCGTGACCGGGGATACCGCTGGCGGGACATGGTGGTGCTGCTCAGGGAAGTGGATGCATACGCCGGACTGATTGAGTCGGTTTTCAGCGATTACGGCATCCCCTTTTTCCTGGATCATAAACGCACGGTGCTGCACCATCCGCTGGTGGAACTGATCAGGGCCGCCCTGGAGACGGTGTCCGGCAACTGGCCCTACGACCCGGTGTTCCGTTACTTGAAAACGGACCTGATAACGGTGACCAGGGAAGAGGCGGACAGGCTGGAGAATTACGTCCTGGCTCACGGTATCCGGGGCGGGCGCTGGACCGACGGGCGGCCGTGGCAGTACCGCCGCCGCCTTACCCTGGAGGAGGATAACGAAGCCACCGAAGCGGAAGAAAAAGAACTGAATGCCATAAACGATATCCGGAGCCGGGCAGCGGCGGCCTTATTTAGCCTGCAGCAGCGGCTGGCCGAAGCCGTCTGCGTGAAGGACTATGCCGGAGCGCTGTACGGTTTGCTTGAGGAACTGGACGTGCCGGGCCGGCTGGAAGAATGGAGTTTGGCCGCGGCCGGCGAGGGCCGGCTGGAGGCGGCCGGGGAGCACGCCCAGGTTTGGGACGACGTGGTGCTGCTGCTGGACGAACTGGTGGAAGCCCTTGGCGAAGAGCAAATGAACCTGCGGCAGTTTACCAGGGTGCTGGAGGCGGGTTTCGCTTCCATCCGGCTGGGGCTGATTCCCCCCGGTTTGGACCAGGTGGTGGTGGGTTCCCTGGAACGCTCGCGGAGCCCCGAGGTTAAGGCGGCCTTTGTGCCCGGGGTTAATGAGGGGGTCCTGCCCGCCAGGGTATTTGAACAGGGCCTGTTCACCGAAGGCGAGCGTGAGCGCCTGCGGGAGACGGGGCTGCGTTTGGCTCCCGGCGCGCGCCGCCGTGCCTTTGACGAACAGTATATCGTTTACCAGGCTTTGACCCGGGCGGGTGAACAGCTGGTGATTTCGTATCCCCTGGCCGACAGCGAGGGGCGGTCGCTGAAACCGTCACCCGTGGTGCAGCGGCTGCATGAACTGTTCCCGGCGCTGCGGGAAGGGATGTGGGCCCAGGAACCGGGAGAGCGGGAAGCCGGCGACATGGAATTTGTCAGCCGCTCCGGGCGCTGTCTGACCTACCTGGCGGGCAGGCTGAGGGATGCCTTTGCCGGGCGGGAGATCGATCCTCTCTGGTGGGACGTATATAACTGGTTTGTCAGGGAAAACAGTAATCCGCTATTTAAACCGGTAATCATGAGCCTGTCCGGGAACAACGGCGAAGGGCGCCTGCCCCGGGAATTAAGCCGGCGTCTGTACGGGCAGCCTTTTAAAACCAGCGTGTCGGCTCTGGAGAAATATTATTCCTGCGCTTACGCGCACTATCTGGCTTACGGTCTGCGGCTGAAGGAGAGGGAGGTTTTCCGCCTGGAGGCGCCGGACATGGGACAGTTTTTCCATGCCGCGCTGAAAATTTTTGCCCAGCGGCTGCTGGACCGGGGCATGGACTGGGGCGAGCTTGGCGCGGAACAATGCCGCCGCCTGGCCGGGGACGTGGTGGACGAACTGGCCCCCCGGCTGCAGAGCGAGATTTTACTCAGTTCGGCCCGGCACCGTTATTTAAGCGGCAAGCTCAAACGGGTGGTCCAACGCTCGGCGCTGGTGCTGTCCGAACACGCCAGGCGCGGAGAGTTCCGCCCGGTGGGGCTGGAGCTTGCCTTTGGCATGCGGGGCGGGCTGGAAGGGGTAACCTTTGCGCTGCCCGACGGGAACGAAATGATTCTCCGGGGCTGCATCGACCGGGTGGACGCGGCGGATGCCGGCGCGGAAGGCGTATACTTAAGGATCATCGATTACAAGTCCGGTTTTGCCGCCATTAAGCTGGACGACATCTGGCAGGGCCTGAAACTGCAGCTCATGGCCTATCTGGATGTTGCACTGCGCTATGCCCGGCAGCTAACCGGTAAAGAGGGCCTGCCAGGCGCGGTGCTGTACTTCAGGGTGGACGACCCGCTGGTGATAACGGAAGGCGAGCCGGTGGAGGACGGCGAGCTTGGGCAGCGGCTGCTGCGCAAGCTGAAGATGAACGGCCTGGTGCTGGCGGACCGGACCCTGGTTGATAAACTGGACGCCGAAGCCGGCGGGACGTCGGACCTGGTGCCGGTGGGAATAAAAAAAGACGGCACTTTTACCGCTTATTCGTCCGTGGTGGACGACAGGGATTTTAAACTGCTGACGTCTTTGCTGCGCAAAAGGCTGGTCTGCGCCGGTGACGAAATCATGGCCGGTGTCAAGGAGATCAACCCTTACCGCAAGGGCGGCCGCCGCGCCTGCCGGTTTTGTTCCTTTAAACCGGTCTGCCGGTTTGACCCCCTGCTGCCGGGCAGCACGTACCGGGTGCTGAAAATAGAAAAGAATGCCGGGGTGCTTGAAAAAATCAGGCGTGAATTGGGGGTGGCGGCTGATGGCTGAATGGACTCGTGAACAAATGGAAGCCATTGCCGGCCGGGACCGGCAGATTCTGGTGTCCGCGGCGGCCGGCTCGGGTAAAACCAGTGTGCTGGTGGAGCGGATCATCAGGCGCGTCACCGACCCCGTCGCTCCGGTGGATGTGGACCGTCTGCTGGTGGTTACCTTTACCAACGGGGCGGCGGCGGAAATGCGCGAGCGCATCGGCCGGGCCGTAACCGCCGCGCTGGAGCATAGCCCCGGTTCGACGCACCTGGGCCGGCAGCAGGCGCTGCTGCAGCGGGCTTCCATCAGCACCATTCATTCATTTTGCCTGGATGTTATCCGCCAGCACTTCTACCGCCTGGAATTGGACCCGGTGTTCAGGGTCATGGACGAAACCGAGGCGGCCATGCTGCAGCTGGATGTGCTGGACGATGTGCTGGAGCAGTATTACGCCGCAGAGAACGCTGATTTCCTGCGGCTGGCGGACTGCTACGGCGGCTCCAAGGACGACGGCGGGATCCAGGAACTGGTGCTGCAGTTATATAAGTTTTCCCGCAGCACCCCCGGGCCGGACGCCTGGCTGGCCAAACTGCCCGGCGCCTTTGACTTCCCGGAAGACGCGGTGTTGGATAATTTGCCCTGGTTCAAGGTTTTAACAACCAGCGTACGCAACGAAATCGCCGCCGCCCGAAGCATGGCCGCGCTGGCCGTGGGCATGGCGGGCAGGCCCGGCGGCCCGGCTCCCTACCTGGCCGCCCTGGAAAAGGACCTGGCGCTGTTAAATGAATTGGCCGGAACCTGTGACGCGGGCTGGGAGGCGCTTTACCGCCGGTTCGGCAGCCTGGCCTTTACCGGCCTGGCCCGCTGCCGCAAGGATGAGGCCGACGAGGCTCTGGTTCAGTCGGTAAAGAAAACACGTGACCTGATGAAAAGGAAGATTCAGGGACTGCAAAGAAAGTATTTTCACCGCCCGCCGGCTGATTTGCTGGCCGATCTGCGCAGCCTGGCCGGGCCGGCCCAAACCCTGACGGAACTGGTGCGGCATTTTGCCGCCTGTTACCGTCAGGCCAAGCTGGAACGCGCGGTGGTGGACTTTAGCGACCTGGAACACTACGCCCTGGGGGTTTTAACGGAACACGACCTGTCCGTGGGCGGCAGCGGCGATGTTTTAGCCCGGCCTTCACCGGTGGCATTGGAATTGCGGCAGCGTTACGCCGAAGTACTGGTGGACGAATACCAGGACATCAACGCCGTGCAGGAAACGATCCTCAACCTGCTCACCGGCGACGGCGGGGACGGTCCAAACCTGTTCATGGTGGGTGACGTGAAGCAAAGCATCTATCGTTTCAGGCTGGCCGAACCCGGCCTGTTCCTGGCCAAATACAACCGGTTTTCTAATGAATCCGGCGCGGGGCGGCTGGTCAGCCTGGCCCGGAATTTCCGCAGCCGGCGCCAGGTGGTGGAAGCCGTTAATTATGTCTTTCGTCTGATCATGACCCCGGCGGTGGGTGAGATGGAATACGACCGGCGGGCCGAGCTGGCGTATGGGGCCGGATATCCTCCTTTACCCGGAGAAACCGGTGCTGCGGTCGAACTGCTCTTGATAGACAACACGCCGGATGATGCCGCGGCCGGGCGGGAAGAACTTGCAGACGAGGCGGAGCAGCGGGAAGAAGAACCCGCGGGGGAACCCGAAGAGGAACCGGACAACCTGCAGGTGGAAGCCCGTACCGTGGCCCGCCGGATTATCGAGCTGGTGGAGAGCGGGCATCCGGTGTACGACCACGCCGGCGGGTATCGCCCGGTGACTTACCGGGATGTGGTGGTGTTGATGCGGGCCGCCGCCGGCCGGGCCAACACCTTTGTGGAAGAGTTTCGCAGGCTGGGAGTGCCGGCTTATGCAGAGCTGACCACCGGATATTTTGAGGCCACCGAAGTGGAGACAATGCTCGCCTTGTTAAGGGTGATCGACAACCCGCGCCAGGACGTGCCCCTGGCGGCAGTGCTTACTTCGGCGGCGGGGGGCTTTAGTTCCGACGATTTGGCGCGGATCAGGCTGGCCGGTGGTAGCGGCGACTTTTACGACGCCCTGGAAAAAGCAGCCCGGTCGGGGGACGGGGAATTGGCCCGGCGCCTGGAGAAATTTTTGCAGCAACTGGATAGCTGGCGCACCCTGGCCCGGCAAAGCGCTTTGCCGGATCTGATCTGGGCTTTGTACCGGGAAACCGGCTATTATGACTACGTGGGCGGCCTGCCGGGCGGCAGCCAGCGGCAGGCCAACCTGCGGGCGCTTTATCAGCGGGCCGGGCAGTTCGAGTCCACCGCGTACAGGGGTTTGTTCCGCTTCCTGCGTTTTATCGAGCGGCTGCGCCGGAGCGAGGGCGACATGGGTACGGCCCGGGCCCTGGGCGAGAATGAAAACGTGGTGCGCATTATGAGCATCCACAAGAGCAAAGGGCTTGAATTCCCCGTGGTTATAGTGGCCGGCCTGGGTAAGAAGTTTAACGCCGCAAATCTGAATAAGAACGTACTGCTGCACCGCGATATGGGGTTGGGCTTTCAACTGGTGGACCCGGAAAGACGCGTCGCCTATCCCACCGTGGCCAAACTGGCGGTGCGGGAAAAAATGCGTTCCGAGGAACTGGCTGAAGAAATGCGGCTGTTTTACGTTGCCATGACCAGGGCCAAAGAGAAGCTGATCCTGGTTGGCGCCGTCTCCAAACTGGAAGATGCCGCCGCCCGGTGGTGTGCAGCGTTGGGGACGGACGGAACCCGGCTGCCCGATTGGCTGACTGCCCAGGCGGCTAACTATCTGGACTGGTTGTGTCCGGCCCTGGCCGGGCACCCGGACGGCGCGCCGCTGCGGGAACTGGTCGGCCTGGAAAAAGCCGGGCCGGTACCCGCCGGGGAAAGCGCGTCACGCTGGGTGGTGCGGCTGACCGGCGGCGGTTCCGATATGCGCGCTGCGGCGGAACTGGCGGAGGAATACCGCCAGGCGGTGTTAAAACTGCAGCCGGCGCCTCTGACCGGCCCACGGTCCAAAGAGGTGGAGGCACGTCTGAACTGGGTCTATCCGCATCACCGGTCGCATCTTCTGGCGGCCCGGGCGACAGTAACCGCATTGAAAAGCTTACATAATGCCGGGGAGGAAAAAGAGAACCCGCGGGAGGTTTTCCTGGCCGACACCGCAAGCAGACCGGCTTTCGTCCAACGGCGTGAGGGGCTGACCGCTGCCGGCCGGGGTACGGCGCTGCACCTGGTAATGCAGCTCTTGAACCTGGCCGGCGATTTATCCGCGGACGGTATTAAAAGCCAAATAGCTCTAATGGTGGAGCGGGAGCAAATGCTGCCGGAACAGGCGGCAGCGGTGGAGCCCGGAGCGGTGGCCGAATTTTTCAGCAGCCCGCTGGGCCGCCGGGTGCTGGCCGGCCGCCGGGTGTACCGGGAGCAGCCCTTTACCCTGGCGCTGCCCCTGAAGGATGTATACCCGGATAGCGGAGACGGTGACTCCGGCGCGGATACCGTACTGATCCAGGGGATTATCGACTGCCTGGTGGAGGAGGAAAAGGGGCTGCTGGTGGTGGACTACAAAACCGATTACTGCACCCCGGAAACCCTGCCGCAGTTGGTGGAACGGTACCGGTACCAGGTGGAACTGTACTCCCGGGCGGCCCAGACGCTTACCGGCTTGCCGGTGACAGACCGGTATTTATACCTGTTTTATCTGCGGGAATATGTAAAGGTTGGGAATAATTTAACCCCCCGGTTCGCAAAATATTAACCGGGAGGTGTTAAAATGGAAACTGAATCCGGGTGGCAGGCATGGAAAAACATGCTGGGCAAAATTGTTAATGTGGCGGAATCGGTGGGTATTTCCGGCGGCCGGGTTAACGACGCGGCCTACCGGGTCGGCAATTACTTTGCCGACAATTTTGACCCCGATAACCGTGAACAAAGAGTGCTGAAAGAATTGTGGGATGAGGCGGATGAGGAGCAAAAACAAGTCCTGGCCACTTTAATGATCCGGGTGGTGGAAAAAACCCAGGCGCGCCATTAAAAGACCGGCGCCGTCCGAAAAATGCAGAGTGGTGGTACCTGAACGAGGAAGGTGCCACCACTTTTGTTTGCATTTATGGATTTGGTGCGTTTTGAATCATCTTATTAATATATTGTTTTTTTATTCTATTGGTTTGCCATCTGAATCAACCATCTGTATATTTCCTTCTTGGACTTCGAATGTGCCAATAACAGTTTTACCATCAACGGCATACAAATTGATTTCTCTAACTCCTTTGGACCTCTTTCTCATAAGTTCCACAGCTTCTTCAGGCGTCTTGGGTATCACTCCATTTAAATCTACGGAGCGGACGTAGCCAGTAGTGCCATCCACGCCTTTTGCAAGAATTAAATCCGGTTCTGTTTCTATTGAAGTGGCATATGCAGAAGAACCATACGTCTGACCATTCTCGTTCTTCTGATAGACGGGTGCTGCTTCGTTTTGGTTTGATAAACTATTAGCTATTGCAGGACTAAAACCGATTATTCCTACTATTGAGCCAGTAACCACGCTAACACAGATGATTATTATTCGTGCCGCATGCTGATTAAGCTTCATTACCATTCCCTCCTTTTAGTCCCACTTAAGGTTCGGAGTTGCATATGTTGCGTACGTGGAGTACCCGTCACCGTTATAGGCTGCACTTTGACCTTTAGAGTAGTAGTAACCTGCATCGAAATCGTAAGGTGTTGTTACTTGGTACATTCCATGACAGATGTCGATACTGTAGTCCCAACCGGTAGAATTATACAACCTGTCATATGAGTCGTATAATGAGGCTTTGGCACCCAAATATCCAACCGGTACATTTCCAGTCGTACTTCTTTCCACATATGTTTCAGCTTGAACACCTCCAGCTGTTCTAACAGTAGCCTGGTTACGGTATGAATAGCCGTTAATGGGTCCGTAGTTCTTCCAATTGCTACTTAATTCAGTTGCGAACGCTACCGTACATATTCCCAAAATGATACTTGCTATAAAAGCGCATAGAGCAATTTTGAGATTACTTTTGAACATTGAAATCATTCCTTTCTGTAAACATATAACATCAACACACAAATAGCAAGGGATTTCAAAAACTAAACAAAGATGTCATTGCGAAAGTTCATAGCCTTACCAAGTTTCATTTTTTTCCCATTACAATCACCCCATTTTAACTTTAAAAATTAACTGCTAAGTTTCCCCCCTTCAAAGGTATTTTTTACCGCCCGGTATCTCGTCTGACAAAACATCCAGCCCAGTGATATAATGATATTTATCGTCTGATATGAAATATTTCCCTTTAACGGATTTCTTATTTATGAATTTTATTTAGTCGAATTTTGACTTATTTTGAAGTATTTTTTGATCATCAGATCTTGCCCGGATGCTTGTATAATCAATACAGAGGGGGGATTTGATGATTATGATGATAATCGCCGCAATAGAAGGCGAAGATGATAAGGCCTTTATGCAGAACTTATATCAGGAATATTACGGTCTTGTGCGAAAGACCGTTTATAATATTACCCATAATGCTAACAATGTAGAGGATCTGGTTAACGATACTTTTATCAAATTAATTGAAAAAATATCTACAATTCGAACTCTGGACAGTTGCAAAACAGCCGCTTATGTTGTCTATACTTCCAAGAGCGTGACAATTAACTATATAAAACGCAAAGATATTCACAACAAGCATACTTATTTTGGTGGAGATATGGATCTGGCAGAAAAGGTTCCCAGCCTTGAAGACACCATCGAAGAAAGGTTCATCCGTCAGGAAGAAATAGAAGAACTTAAAAATGCCATATTAAAGCTGCCTGAGAAGCATAAAGATCTATTGAACTTTAAGTATCTATTGGGGAAAACTGATGCGGAAATAGCAGAAATGTATGGAATAGTCCCCAACAGTGTACGGCAGTATTTGACAAGAGCCCGCAGAGAAGCCTTAAAGCTCATGGATAAGGAGATGAGTAGGCGTGCCGAATAACAGCCCGGAACAGATTCGAAAAAAGCTTTTCGAGGAATATGAAGATAGTCTATTCAAATTGCTCATGCACGACGCTGCGGAAAAAGAAGGAAAGATTTTTCTGGAGGAAAAAGCCAAGCTGCAAAATACCCCGGAGTTCTTGCCTTCCACAGAGTCATTCAAAAGGTTTAACCAACAACTGGACGCTCATCTAAAAAAGAAAGAGACCTATGCCAGAAAATTGCGCATTTTAAAGATCATGAACAAATCTGCCGTAGCCGTGCTGGTTATGATAGTTCTATTGTTTACCACTATGGCAAGTGTAGAAGCGTTGAGAGTCAGGGTGTTGAATTTCTTAATGGATATTCAACCGGAATATACATCTTTTGAATTAAAGGAAAAAGCCGGCGGTTCAGACGGTGGAAAAACAACTATAGACTGGCATAAAGCCTATGTACCGACCTATATTCCGGCCGGATATGAAATCTCCAGTATTTCCAACGGTGAACTATTAAGAAAAATCGAATTTAAAAATCAGTTAGGTTCGTTTATCAGTTATACGGAATTAAGCGAAGGCAACAAGACCGCGCTGGATACAGAAAATGCTTCCGCCTTTGAAACAGTCAGCATCAACGGGCATAAGGGAAGGCTTGTTATGAAAGATTCTTTGATTACAGTTATCTGGGAAATGAATAATCGGATGTTTATGATCCGTGCACAAATAACGGAAAAAGATACTGTGGTAAAGATGGCTGAGGGAGTAAAATATATAAATTAACGAGATCTTGAAAAAAAGATGTTGCAAAAAACCTCCTTGGTTGTCCTTATTGTTAAAAAAATCAAAGGAGGTTTTTTGTTTGAAAAAGTTCATTTGCTTGGGTATTATTGTTTTTTTGGCTGTTTTTCTCATTGTTCCGGCTTACGCGGCTGATGGAACAGAAAACAAAGAATCACAAGGATTGAGTTCTCCTCAATTCACGTACATTTCGTTGCTAAGTTCAGGCCTATCCATCAATTCGTCAGGGAAAGCTACTTGTGCAGGACTTGCTTCAGCTTACAATAGCTCACACACAACAAAACTAACCGTGGAGTTGCAAAAATCCTCCGGTAGCGGGTGGAGTACAATCAAGTCGTGGTCAGCGTCGGCAACCGGAACCTCTATCGCCGATATAGAAGAGAGTTACTATGTTGTCAGAGGCACCTACCGGGTGTGTGCTACCGCTAAAGTATATAACGCTTCCAACGTTCTGCTAGAAACCCAATTACTATATTCTGATACGGAAACATATTGAGTAGCTTTTCAATTAAAAGTATTAGCATCAATTGAATCGGTTAATTGCCAATAAGTATTAATATCAACTGTGTAACCAGGGCTATTTCCATAATTAAGGAATAGTCCTGGTTTATTGAGGTAGTCAAAGAAGTAGTCGAAGTTGGCAACGCATCAATTGTTGCACACAAGCACGACCTATCTGTTAGAATGGGTTAAAAAAATTTGCTGCGCAGGCAGGAAATGCTGAATCATTGTTGAATTACTTCTGCTGTAGCACAGACTTTTCAAACATTATCTAAAATGGTAGAACGGTTGTACGGTAGGTATAAGGATGCGCTGTTTCCGGTTCTCCCGGAAGTATGTCCTGCTGAAATCAATTCCGCTTACCTTTTATTTAATCGGTTACATACCGGGTCAAGTGGTATTTGTATTTTATGGGCGAAAATCGCAGTCATAAACTCCTACGGGAGTTTTTTATTTTTATATATACAAATCAAGAGGGGGAAAGGATATGTGGGAAAAAAAAGACAGCCTCCGCCCGGGGGCAAAAATACCGGTAATATTGTTGATACTGGTATTGGCGCTAAGTATGATGATCACCGGTTGTTCATCTGATTCAACCCCAACCGGCGAGCAGGAACAGGGGCAAGCACAAACACAAACGGTGGAACTGAAACTGGCCCACTTCTTCCCGGCCACCCACCCGGCTGAAACAGACCTGGTGCAGCCCTGGGCCAAGGCTATTGAGGAAGCTACCGGCGGTCAGGTAAAAATAACCAGCTACCCCGGTTCAACCCTGCTAAAACCCGAAGCCACCTATGACGGCGTGGTGAACGGGGTTGCCGATATCGGTCTTTCCTGTTACGCGTACACCAGGGGGCGCTTCCCGGTGCTGGAGGTTTTTGAACTGCCGGGGGTGATCTATAAAAATTCCAAAGTGGCCAGTAAAGTGGCCTCGGAAGGGATTAAACAGCTGAACCCTGAAGAAATACAGGATACCAAACTGATGATGGTTTTAACCACCGGCTCCGGCGACCTGTTCACCAAAAAACCGGTCAAGAGCCTTGAGGATTTGAAGGGCATGACCATCAGGGCCACCGGTTTAAGCGCCAAAACCCTTGAAGTGCTGGGGGCCGCTCCGGTCGCTATGGCCCAGTCCGAATCTTATGAAGCCTTATCCAAAGGGGTGGTGCAGGGGAACCTGGGGCCCCAGGAAGTGCTGAAAGGGTGGAAAAATGCCGAAGTAACCGATTATGTAACCGTTACTCCTTTCTTGTACAATACCGTTTTCTTTGTCACCATGAATATGGACGTGTGGAACTCCCTATCCACCGAGGTGCAGCAGGCAATTGAAGGGGTAAACGAGAAGTTCTTTGAAGAAGTGGCCATGGGTTTGTGGGATAAACAAAATGAAGAGGCATTAAAGTATGCAGTGGATGAAAACGGCATGGAAGTGATTACTCTGTCCGACGAAGAGCAAAACCGCTGGATTGAACTTGTTGAGCCCATTCAGGACGAATTTGTGGCCAACATGGACCAAAAAGGATTAAACGGCCAGGAAATCCTGGACCTGGTTAAAGACTTGGCGGACCAGTATAACAACGAGTTTTAACCGCGGTGGGGAGGTCTTTTGACGTGAGTCAATTGTTTGCCGGCGGGGTAAATACTCTCAGCCGGTGGCTGGACAGGATTGCCGGGCTTTGCATGGCCGGGATCATGGTCCTGGTGGTGTCCAACATTATTTTACGGGTTGTTTTTAAAAACCCCATGGCGGGTGCCGTTGATTACGTGGGTTTTCTCTCCGCCCTGGCCATCGGCCTGGCCCTGGCTTACTGTGCCGTGCAAAATGCCCATATCGCGGTTGATTTTATAATCGAGAAGTTTCCGCCCCGGGTGCAGGCCGTGGTGGATACGGTAATCAACGCCGTCGGTCTGGTCTTCTGGGGCCTGGTATTCTGGAAAATGACGGAATACGGCCACAGTCTGGCCGCCAGCGGGGTTGTCGCGCCGACCACCCAGATGCCGTTTCACCCCTTTGTGTACCTGGTTTCCCTGGGATTGTTCGCGCTTTGCCTGGTAATGCTGGTCCGGTTTATCGACTCTGTAAAAAGGATGACAGTAAATAAATGAGCGACAGTGTAATTGGCTTTATCGGAATCGCATGCTTTTTTGTGTTGCTGGTTTTGCGGATGCCCATCGCCTTTGCCATGGCCCTGGTGGGTTTTGCCGGGTTCAGCATCCTGGTGTCGCCCACCGCGGCCTGCCGCATGGTGTCGGAAGAAATTTATTCAACCTTTACTTCCTACTCCCTGAGCGTGATCGCCATGTTTGTGTGGATGGGCTTTTTGGCCTTTTACTCGGGCATCGGCACCCGGTTATACGTCTTTGCCTACAAGCTAATCGGACATTACCCCGGCGGGCTGGCCATTGCCACCCAGGCGGCCTGCGCGGTATTCGGGGCCATTTGCGGCTCCAATACGGCGACGGCGGCCACCATGGGCGCCATTGCCCTGCCGGAAATGAAAAAGTACAGGTATGACCCGTCCCTGGCCACCGCCAGTATCGCCGCCGGGGGGGTGCTGGGCGTGATGATCCCGCCCAGCGTGATTATGATTGTGTACGGCATGTCTACCGAGCAATCGGTGGGAAAACTGTTTATGGCCGGCATATTGCCGGGGATCATGCTGATGCTGCTTTACATGGCGGCCATCTATCTGCTGGCCGCCCGTAATCCCGCCCTGGCCCCCGCCGGGCCCAGGTCCGGATGGAAGGAAAGGCTCGCTGCCCTGAAAGGCGGGCTTGCTGAAGTTCTGATTGTATTTTCGCTGTCCATCGGCGGGCTGTTCGCCGGCTGGTTCACCCCCACGGAAGCGGGCGCTGTCGGCGCCGGCGGCGTTTTGGCGGTGGCCGTGCTGGGCAGGCATATCAGCCTGGAGAAGCTGAAATTGTCACTGCTGGATTCAACCCGCACCACCGCCATGATAATGCTGATGGTGGCCGGAGCCATCATTTTCGGCCGGTTTATGGCGGTAAGCAGGGTGCCCTTCGAGTTTGCCGACTGGGCCGGCGCCCTGGCCCTGCCGCCTTTTATGGTCATGGGCATAGTTTTGCTGATCTATCTGTTGCTGGGTTGTTTTATCGATGCCCTGGCCCTGGTGTTGCTGACCATCCCGATTTTTTACCCGGTGGTGGTGGACACCCTGGGTTACGATCCCATATGGTTTGGTGTGATCATCGTGATGGTGGTGGCCATGGGGGTAATTACTCCTCCGGTGGGGATGAACGTTTATATTATCAAGGGCGTGGCCCCGGACATCCCTCTGGAGGTTATTTTCAAAGGCATCTGGCCCTTCCTGGCGGCCCTGGTGGCAGGTCTGATTTTATTGATTATATTCCCTCAAATAGCCACATTTTTACCTCAGTTGCTGGCCAAGTAAAGCCGAGTGGCGGTACCTTCCGCTCACTGACTCGGCCTTATACTTGTATGAGCTCCACTCGGCTCCGGGCGGCTGCATAACTCGGCCCTTCGGGCCTCAAACAGGATTCGCCGCTTTTCCTTCGCCTCGTTCGCTCTTTGAATGGGCCTCCTATGTTCGCTCCATGTACCACCACTCGGCTTCGAGGTCGAGTGGTTTTTTATGCCGGCGCTACCGGCAGGCCGTCTTCTTCACGCCGGCGGGAGTCCTCTTCCACCAGGTCGCGAATGCGCCGGTCCGTGAGCATAACCTGCCAGGCTTGTTGTACGGTGCTGATAAATCCGGGGTCAAGTGAGTGATGGGCTGTAATCAGGGGACATTGATAAGGGAGTTCCATGGTTTCGTAGATCAACTGCAGTTTGCCGTCCCGGTGCAGGTGGGGCGCCAGGGGGAAAAAACGGCAGGCCAGGGGGCGCATTTCCCGGGGGCAGGCGCCGTTGCAGCGCACAAAATAAACCGGCTTCTGCCAGGAGGCCGGAAAATCGTAATCTGCCGGGTCGTGTTCCTCCCAGATAAGCCAGTCTTCCCGGCGGGTGAACATGACTTCCTCGCCGGGAAAAAGGTACATGCCCAGGTCTCCGTGCTTGCCGGGCCGGCAGCAGGCGCTGCCGCACAATTCGCCGCAATTGCTTTTGAGCGGGGTGGGGGCTGCGGTAATGCTGTACAGAAATTCATAGTCTAATTTGCAGTCTTGCGCTTTCAAACGTTTAAATATCATGATACATTTCTGTTTTCAGCGGTTTCACCGGAATTATTTTCAAAAACATGGTGGTACTGCTCCAGGGTCATCAATACCGCCCGGGGCTTGCTGCCTTCAAATCCGCCCACTATGCCGCGGCGCTCCATAATGTCCACCAGCCTGGCGGCCCTGGAGTAACCAACGTGCAGCCTGCGCTGCAGCATGGAGATGGAGGCGGTGCCGCTTTCAATGAATATTTTGGCGGCCTGGGGCAGCAGCTCGTCGTTATCGTCGGTCTCCGCCTTTTCAATACCGCCCGGCTGTTCCTGCAGCACTTCTTCGTTGTAAACCGGCCTGGCCTGGTCTTTTAAAAAGTCCACCAGGTTTTCCACTTCCTTGTCCGAAAGGAAAGCGCCCTGGACCCGGACCGGCTTGGCGGCCCCCACGGGGAAGAACAGCATGTCCCCCTTGCCCAGCAGCTTTTCGGCTCCGCCCATATCCAGGATGGTGCGGGAATCCATCTGGCTGGATACCGCGAAGGATACCCGGGAGGGGATGTTGGCTTTAATCAGGCCCGTGATGACGTCCACCGACGGTCTCTGGGTGGCCACCACCAGGTGGATGCCCGCGGCCCTGGCCATCTGGGCCAGCCGGCAGATGGAGTCTTCCACGTCGGCCGGCGCCACCATCATCAGGTCGGCCAATTCGTCGATAATCAGTACGATGTAAGGCAACGGTGTTTGTCCGGGTTCCACTTCGAATTCCCCGAACAGGGCGTTGTACCGGGTAATATCCCGCACCCCCGCGGCGGCGAAAAGATCGTAACGGGATTCCATCTCCCGCACTGCCCAGCGCAGCGCCCCCGCCGCCTTTTTGGCGTCGGTGACCACCGGGCTCACCAGGTGGGGGATGTCGTTGTAGTTGGCCAGCTCCACCATCTTGGGGTCCACCATTAGAAATTTAACCTCATCCGGGGCCGCCTTGAAAAGGATGCTGCAGATGAGGGTGTTGACGCACACGCTTTTGCCCGATCCGGTGGCCCCGGCTATCAGCAGGTGCGGCATTTTGGCCAGGTCGGCCAGAATGGGCGTTCCGGCGATGTCCTTGCCGAAGGCCACCGTCAGACGGGACGAGGAGCCGGTGAATTCCCTGGTTTCCAGTAACTCGTAAAGTGTTACCATGTCCACTTCGCTGTTGGGCACCTCAATACCCACCGCCGCTTTGCCCGGGATTGGCGCTTCTATGCGCACCCCGGTGGTGGCCATGCCCAGGGCGATATCATCGGAAAGGCTGACAATTTTGCTTACCTTGATGCCCGGCGGGGGCTGCAGTTCGTACCTGGTGATGGCCGGACCCGCCGCTACGTTGATCACTTTGGCTTTGATGCCGAAGCTCTCCAAGATTTGCTCCAGCTTGTTGATGCGTCCGGTGATGTCCCGCCCGGCGTTATTCTCGCCGCCGTTTTGAGGCGGGTTTAAAAGAGCCAGGGGCGGCATGTGGTATTCCTTGCCGTTGGGCAGGCTTTCCTTATGCGTGTCCGGGGATTGCAGTGCATCTTCCGCGGCCTTGATTTCGGTTGGCGGTGATTCGGTTTCCACAGGTTGTACCGCGGTTAAAGCCGCGGTTGTCGCCGGCTCAACCACCGGCAATGCGGGCACTTGGACCGGTAGCCGGGCGCTGTCCGCAGGTTCGTCTATGGTTTTTTCCGGTTTGTTTTTCCTGCCGTCGGCTTGGTCGTCGTCATCCACCTCCACGAACAGGAAGTTGAAGGACAGGTTCCACACCCGCAGTACCGCCGATTTGATTCTTAACCAACTGTTTACCAGCAAATCCTTTAGATTGCCGCCGCTGCAAAGGGCCGCGCCCGCCATTACCAGGAGGCCCAATACTATGTATGTGCCCACGGCGCCGAAACCGTACATGAATACGTAGCCCAGGGCGGCGCCGAGTAACCCGCCGCCGTCGCCCCGCAAGCCGGCGCTGAAGTATTCGTCCAGGGGAATATGGCGGTGCAAAAAGATTTGCAGGCTGCCGAAAAATATCGCCAGCCCCCAGAGGCGGGAACTAACCTGCCATTTTTCGCGGCGCATCAGCTTAATACCGGCCAGGGCCAGGATTAGCAGTAACGCTGTATAACCCTTGCCGGTCAGGATTTGCAGGCCTTGTTTAATCAGCATGCCCACGGTGCCCACCGAGCTGGTAAAAATGCCGGCCAGCCCGATCAGTGACAGAGCGATAAGGGCGAGGCCGGCAAGGTCTTTTTTAAAGTCGTTTTCCGTAGGCGGCGCAGTTTTTCTTTTATAACGTTTAGCCAATCCGAGCCCTCCCGTATGAGGAGAAAATGATCGAAAAAACTCTCAAAGGAAGCTTACCATAAAATGGGCGTTAGAGCAAGCCGGCGCCCGCCGGGGGATTGCTGCGGAAGTAAAGATCATAACAGAAATTTACTTTTCTTCCCAGTAGAGGTCTATGCGGTCGCCTTCGCTTATTTTTTGGGTATAGCCCGCCGGCGCTCCGTTAAGTTTCATGACCAGAAAACCTTTGACCCGGGTGGTATCGATTTGCATGTAATTGAGTACATCCACAAATATGGTTCCTTCTTTGCGCGGCAGCAGCAGTTCTTCTCCGTTGAGCGTGATTTTCATTGCGTCGCGCATTTGTTCCGGTAAAGCGACCTCAATCACGTCACCGTCCGAAACCGGTTGTGACGCCGACGCGTTCCGGCCGTTAATGCGGATTTCCTTACCGGTACAGTCGATACCCTGCCCGGCGGCCACCGCCTCCACGGTGGGTTTAATCACATCCAAACTGTCGCCGGGTTTAAGCGGGGTATCAGGCGCCGCCTGCTCTCCGTTCAGCACGGCCTGCTGCATCCAGGTGGTTTCTTTGCCGTTGAGCCGGATGGCGACGGCGCCGCTCCCGGACAGAAAATCCCCCACCTTGGCTGAAGCGTCCCGGCCCCGGGCAGCCTTGATGACGATTATTTCATCGCCGTCTTTGACGGGAGTCTGCAGGTTGGCGTCCTGATCGTTAAGCAGGATCCGGGCGTGTTCGGCCATTTCGCCGTAAACGGTATGTTCCCGGCCGTTTAAAACAAACTTTAAATCCCGCCCGTTTCTGCTGATCAGGTTGCCGGGGTCAAACCGGATCAGCCCCAGAGCCTGCGATATGTTGATGTTTTTGGTATTAAACAGTTTGTATTCGCTGCCGTTTATTTTCACAGTCATAAACTCATAGCCCATCCGGGCCAGAGCAACCGTGGCAATACCCACCACCGTAACTCCTTCCGACCCGGCCAGGGGATCGTTGTCCGGGCAGGTCACATCGCGCAGAAAGCTTCTGTCCCGCACTACAACCCGCTGCTGTTCAATCTGCAGCCTCCGGGCCAGCCTTTCCGTGAGCGTCGGTATTTTTGCTCCGCCGCCTACGCAAAAAACCGATTTGGGCGGTGTCCCGCCGTTAAGGGCCAGTATTTCTTCACTGACGGTGCCGACCAGTTTGTCCAGAACATGATCGATGGCCTGCATCACTTCCTCCGGGGCAACGGTGTTGTTCACACCCAGGATGTCGGTGTAGGTTATTTCGCCCCCTTGCGCCAGCGCCCGTTTGATTTTCTCCGCCTCACTGAATTCCACCAGCAGTTTTTCCATAATCGGTTCGGTTATTTCGTCACCGGCAATGGGCACCATGCCGTACGCAAAGATACTGCCGTCCCTGGTCATGGCAATGTCCGAGGTGCCGGCGCCGATATCCACCATGGCCAGGTTCAGCATGCGGAAACTGGGCGGGATGGCCACGTCAATGGCGGCGATGGGTTCCAGGGTTAGATTGACCGGTTCCAGGGCGGCCCGCTGCAGTACGGCGTACAGGCTGTTGACCACGGAGGCGGGCAGGAAGGTGGCCACTATTTCGGCGCTGATTTGCCGCCCTTTGTGGCCGTGTAAATTGGATACCGCCATGTCGTCAACCAGGTATCTGATTACACAATGTCCTACACAAAAATATTCTTCGTCCTCCGCGCTGCGCGCGGTGTTGTCCAGCTCGCGGTGAGCCTGCCGCAGCGCCGCCAGTTCAAGTCCCTGGATGTCCAGAGTTTCTATTTCCCTGTTGAGGTCATGTTCCATTTCCACCTGGCAGCGGACAGTCTTAAGAGAACGTCCCGCCGCGGCCACAGCCACTTTTTCCAGGGTCTGGCCGGTTTTTTTCTCCAGTTCCGCCTTTATTGCGGCTACGGCTTTGGCCACCCGCGGGATGTCGTGTATCTGGCCGTCATACATAAAGCGCCCCTCGTGTTCCACCATTTCCTGGGCCGCGATGCGGAATCCGCCGCTATCCATAAACCCTGTGATACCAATTACAGATCTGGTGCCGATATCCAGGGCGAAAATTAAATTTCCCACATTTAAAGAAGCAGGAGCGGTAACGGACATGGATGTGCTTCCTTTCATAATATGTATTTATTGAATTGACTAAATTATAACATTGTTTACCAATGTTTGATTATGGAAATTAAAATTTTTGTTAAAAGGTTTTTTGTTTTGCAGGAATAGATAATATTTTGTCGAAAAATAAAAGTGAAAAATTTCCGCCTTTATTTTATTTACTTTCTTGTTTTTATTGAAACCCTTTTCGGGGTTTATTTTTTTTGCTTCCGCGCCTTGACAGCACGATGCCGGTGATACCAATCAGTATCAAAATCAGACTTACCAGTTGCGCAGCCCTGAGAGGTCCCAGCATTAAACTGTCGGTGCGAATGGACTCCACACAGAACCGGCCTGCCGAATATAAAATCAGGTACAGGAAGGCCACTTCTCCGTCTGCCTTTTTGTGCGGCCAATAAAAATAAAGAAATAAGAATACGCCCAGGTTCCAGACGGATTCGTAAAGAAAGGCGGGGTGATAATACCGGCCGTCGATGAACATTTGATTCTTGATAAAGGCAGGGAAATGGTTGATGAATTGTTCCGATACAACTCCGCCGTGCGCTTCCTGGTTGATAAAATTACCCCAGCGGCCGATGGCCTGTCCCAGGATCAGGCTGGGCGCCACAATATCGGCGGTAAGCCAGGGTGAAATGTTATACCGCCGCACGTAAAACAAACCCGCCAGCAAGCCGCCCAGAATACCGCCGTGAATGGCCAGCCCGCCATGCCAGATGGCCAGTGCGGAAAGGGGGTTGCCGCGGTACGCGTCCCAGGTGAAAATAACATAATACAACCGGGCGCCGATAATGGCGGCGGGGATGATCAGAGTGACCATGTTCAGGATGTGGTCGGGGTTGATATTGTTCCGTTCCGCCCTGCGGTAAGCCAGGGCTATGCCGATGACAAAAGCAGTGGCCATAATAATGCCGTACCACCTGACCGGCAGCGGGCCGATGGTCAGGGCAACGGGATCGATCATTTTACTACCTCCGTTTTTTAAGTTTTGCTACACCACCACTTGGCTTACTTATTATCATTAACCGTGATTACAAGTATATTCTACCATAAGAAAGCGCGGCAACTCCAATTTAGGCCTCTTAAGATGCATAATAATCATATTTTTAAGCATAATCTTAATGTTTGGGAAAGGAGGGATAATATGGCCAAGAACAAAGAAAAGAAGAAGAGCAAGAAGAAGGAAGGATTCGATTTTGAATTGGGAGCGCCCATTGGCGTCGGTGCAAGCGTGGATAAAGACAAAGCCATGAAAAACAAATAATCAGCGGCATAAAGGACAAAACAACCCTTGCCGGTGCGAGCCGGCATTTTTTATTGGTATACATAAAAATACAAACCGGCCTGGACCAGCAGAATCAGGGGTAAACCAACGGTAAACCGGCGGTGCAGCGTTTTATGGCGGAACATACGCATCCCCAGCAGCGCGCCCATGGCTCCCCCGGCCAGGGCCAGCAGGAACAGCTGTTTTTCGGAGATCCGCCTTTGACCATGGCGGGCCAGTTGTTTGTCCAAGCCGAAGGCGCAAAACGTGATTGTATTGATTAGCATGAGATAAACAGCCAGCATTTGTTACTCCTCAAAAACAGCGCTCGTTTATTCGGTACAGCCGAATTTCTTCTTAATCCAACCTCTAACAGCAAACTATAATTTCCAATATGTTACCGGTGGTGGGGCATTTTGCCCACAACTTCAATAGCTCTGGGAATGATGCGCAGGGCGTCCACCCGGTACTGGTTGATGTTGGATTTAATGCTCTCGCCCTCCACGGTAACCACATATGACGGGGGCAAATTGTTCAGCGCAATGGCCGCCACATCCAGGCGGCACCTGGAGCAGGCGCACATTTTGCCGTCCCGGACCATGTCATCAATGATATCGGTTACCAGCGCTTCCATCACGTTCACCAAACGCATTTTCCGGTCCCCCTCGAACCAAAATTCTTATTGACAGGCCGATTATTTGCTTATATTATACTTTTATCATTTAAATTAAATATTGTAAATTAGTTGAGTTTAGCAGAGACGAGTTTTTTTGTTTAGCTTAGGTGAGCCGGCGGTTTTGATCGCATTACAGCGGCACTCATTTAGGTGCCGTTTTTTATTTTTAGTTATATGAGGAGTGAATAAAGTGATTCAACCGGGAGAACAAGAATATCTGCGCCTGGCCGGGCAATACAACCTGGTTCCGGTTTACACCGAGTACCCGACGGATACCGAAACACCCATTACCCTCTTTCTCAGGCTGGCAGGCGACGGCCCGGCCTGCCTGCTGGAGAGCGTGGAGGGGGGACGCCACCTGGGGCGGTATTCCTTTATCGCCCTGGACCCGCTGGTAACTTTTACTTCCACAAACGGCGTGGGCCGGGTGGTTTATCCCGACGGCGGGGAGCAGGATGCCGGCGGGCCGCCCCTGGAAGCGCTGGAGCGTTTAATGAGCGGATTTACAGTACCCCCGGTCCGGGAACTGCCCCGATTTTATGCCGGCGCGGTGGGTTTTGTGGCTTACGACGCGGTGCGCTCCCTGGAGAAGCTGCCCGGCAGCCCCTCCGATGAAATGAGTATCCCTGATTGCTTGCAGTTCCTGCCGGGGTCGGTGATTATTTTTGATCATGTGCGGCATGCCGTTACCTTTGTCGTCAACTACCCCGTGGACGGGGCTGAGCCGGCGGCCACTTACAGGCGCTCGCTGGCCCGGCTGGAGGAAATGAAGGCGGCATTGAAAGAGCCGCTGCCCGGGCCCGATGGTTTTACCCTGCAGGGTGAAATACGGGCAGATTTGACTGAAGATGAATTTGTGCGCCGGGTGGAGAAGGCGTTGGAATATATCCGGGCCGGGGATATCATCCAGGTGGTACTTTCAAGACGCTATGCCGTGGGTTTCGCCGGGGACGACTTTTCGGTCTACCGGCGGCTGCGCAGCGTCAATCCGTCACCATATATGTTCTACTTTAACCTGGGCGACATTAAAGTGATCGGTTCCTCGCCGGAAATGCTGGTGCGGGTGGAAAACGGGACAGTGACCACCTGCCCCATTGCCGGGACCCGGCCCCGGGGGAACAACCCGGCGGAGGACGCCGCCCTGGCCGGGGAAATGCTGGCCGACGAAAAGGAGCGGGCCGAGCATTTGATGCTGGTGGATCTGGGCCGCAATGATTTAGGCCGGGTCTGTGCTCCGGGCACCGTCCGGGTGCCCCGTTTTATGGACGTGGAATATTTCTCGCATGTGATGCATATCGTGTCCCGGGTGGAGGGCAAGCTGGCCGGCGGCACCGGCGCCCTGGGCGCGTTGGGAGCGTGTTTTCCGGCCGGCACGGTAAGCGGCGCGCCCAAGGTGCGGGCCATGGAAATTATCGACGAGTTGGAACCTTACCGGCGGGGCGTTTACGCCGGGGCCGCCGGGTATGTGGGGTTTAACGGCAACATGGACACCGCCATTTCCATCCGCACCCTGGTGATCAAAGACAACACCGCCTATATCCAGGCCGGCGCCGGTATAGTTGCCGATTCGGACCCGCACCGGGAGTGTCTGGAGATTGCCAGCAAGGCCGGGGCTATATTCCGCACCCTGGGGCTGGAAGAAAAAAGCTATTGACAAAAACCTGTGCTTGTTTTATAGTCAATTAGTAATAACAGGTAATTTTACATTGTTTGAGATTAGTTGAGTTTAGTCTAGTTCAGTCCCCAGTAGAGCTGAGATGAGTTGCGAGCGGTTTATTAAAACCGGCGCTCATTTGAGTGCCGGTTTTTTGTTTTTTTTAGGAGGCTTCGTTACCCAAAAATGTTAAACCAGGGAGGTTTTAACCTTGCTGCTGATGATCGATAATTACGATTCCTTCACTTACAACCTGGTGCAGTACCTGGCCCAACTGGGGGAAAACGTGCAGGTGCGCCGGAACGACCGCATCACCGTGCCGGAAATCCAGGCCCTAAAACCCGATTACCTGGTGATGTCCCCGGGCCCGGGCATCCCTGATAATGCCGGCATTTTGCTCAGCGCCGTCAGAGACTGTGCCGGCATGATCCCCCTGTTCGGAGTCTGCCTGGGCCTGCAGGCTATCGGCCGGGCTTTTGGCGGGCGGGTGGTGCCGGCCCAAAAGCCCATGCACGGCAAGGTATCCATGGTTTACCACGACGGCAGGACGGTCTTTGCCGGACTCCCGTCTCCCTTTAAGGCGGTGCGTTATCATTCGCTGGTGGTGGAGCGGGAAACCCTGCCCGATTGCCTGGAAATCAGCGCCTGGACCGGCGAGGGAGAAATCATGGGTTTGCGGCACCGTGAACTGCCGGTGGAGGGGGTGCAGTTTCACCCCGAGTCAATGCTCAGCGAGCACGGCATGGAACTGCTGGGCAACTTTCTAAGCGCTAATATTGCCAGGGTGAAAAGAGTCAGCTAGAGAGGCTGACTATGACCCGTGAGTTTGAGAGGAGGAGAGCTTAGTGATCAAGGAATTGTTGGACAAAGCGGCGCGGGGGGAGAACCTGTCCGAAACCGAGGCGTCCGGAGCCATGGAACAAATCATGGAAGGAGCCGCCACGCCGGCCCAGATCGCCGGACTGCTGACGGCGCTGAAGCTTAAAGGGGAAACCGTGGACGAAATCACCGGTTTTGCCCGGGTGATGCGCAGCAAAGCCACCCATGTTCCCAGCATTCACCCTTTGCTGGTGGACACCTGCGGCACCGGCGGGGACGGGGCCAATACATTTAATATTTCCACTGTCGCGGCACTGGTGTTGGCCGGGGCCGGGGTTAAAGTGGCCAAACACGGCAACCGTTCAGTTTCCAGCCGCTGCGGCAGCGCCGACGTGCTGGAGGCGCTGGGGGTCAATCTTGAACTGGAACCCGGGGAAGTGGCGGCCTGCCTGGATGAAGTGGGCATTGCCTTTCTGTACGCCCCCGCACTGCACGGGGCCATGAAACATGCCGCCGGTCCGCGCCGGGAACTGGGTTTTCGGACCGTGTTCAATATCCTGGGCCCGCTGACCAACCCGGCGGGCGCCCGGGCGCAGGTGCTGGGCGTATACAGTGCCTCGCTGGTGCGGGTGATGGCTGAAGTGCTGCTGCGGCTGGGAGCGGAACGGGCCTTTGTGGTGCACGGCTCCGGCGGTCTGGATGAACTGTCCCCGGTGGGGCCGGCGTCGGTCTGTGAAATTAGAAACGGCGCCATTGATGAATACGTTCTTGACCCCGCGGGTTACGGTTTTGCCCGCATTGGAGTTGAAAAACTGGCCGGCGGTTCTCCCGGGGAGAACGCGGTGATCGCGAAAGGTGTTCTGGACGGAGAAACCGGCCCGCGGCGGGACGCGGTGCTGATGAACGCTGCTTTGGGACTTATGACGGCGGGTGCGGCCGGGAATTTTGCCTCCGGGCTGGAGTTGGCCGCCCAAAGCATAGATCGCGGGTTGGCCCGGGCCAAACTGGAAGAATTAATCGGGTTCACCGCCGGATACCGGAAAGCCAGGGCGGCCGGGTAATGGAAAACAACATACTGGAGCGGATCGTAGCCTATAAAAAAGAGGAAGTGGCGGCGGCCATGCGCCGGCAGCCGCTGCAGCAAATAAAAGAGCGTTTGGATGAAGCGCCCCCGGCCCGCAATTTCGCCGCCGCGCTGCGCCGGCCCGGGGATGTGGCTCTGATTGCCGAAGTAAAAAGGCGCTCCCCGTCCCGGGGGGTAATCAGGGCGGACTTTAACCCGGCCGAAATTGTCACCGCCTACCGGGATGCCGGGGTGGACGCTATTTCAGTGCTCACCGACAGCGAGTTTTTCGGTGGTTCGCCGGACTACCTGGCCACAGCCAGGCAGATCACCAACCGTCCATTGCTGCGCAAAGACTTTATGATCAGTGACTACCAGGTTTATGAATCGCGGCTGTTGGGAGCCGACGCGATCCTGCTGATTGCCGGAATCTTGCCCGGCGGTGAACTGGGCGACCTGCTGGAACTGGCCCGCGGCCTGGGGATGGAAGCACTGGTGGAGACCCACACCGTTGAAGAAATCAACCGGGCCCTGGCGGCCGGCGCGCAGGTGGTGGGCATCAACAACCGCGACCTGCGGACTTTCCAGGTGGATTTAAACACCACGGTGGAGCTGATGCGCTCCATTGCCGACCCCGGTATCACGGTGGTCAGCGAGAGCGGCATCCGGACCAGGGCCGACGTTGAAATGCTGGGCGCCCGCGGCGTCCACGCCGTGCTGGTGGGCGAGACGCTGATGGCGGGCGGCGACCTGCGGGCCGGTGTCCTGTATCTTAAGGGCTTGACCACCGAAAGCGTGGTGGCGGGAGCATGACGCCGGGCGTACCCGTACGGGTGAAAATATGCGGCATCAGCGATCCTGAAACGGCGCTGGCGGCAGCCGGAGCAGGGGCGGACGCCCTGGGATTCGTCTTCGCCCCCAGCCGCCGGCAGGTCACACCGGAACAGGCCCGGGCCATTATTGATATTCTGCCGCCCTTTGTGGTCCGGGTGGGGGTGTTCGTGAACTCTCCGCCGGAGCAGGTGAGAGAAATTGCTTTGTATTGCGGGTTAACCGCGGTGCAGTTAAGCGGCGACGAGCCGCCCGGTTACGACACCGGGCTGAATATTACGCACATCCGCACGCTGCGGGTGGGCGGCGACCGGCCCCTGCCCGACTTCGGGGCGTATAAAGCTGGAGCCTTTCTTTTCGACACATACCGGGAAGGCAGTTACGGCGGCACCGGCCTCACCTTCGACTGGTCCGTGCTGGAGAACATAAACTGCCCCAAACCGGTGATCCTGGCGGGAGGTCTGGAAGCCGCCAACATCAGCGACGCGGTGCGCCGGGTGCGGCCTTACGCCGTGGACGTCTCCGGCGGAGTGGAAACCGGCGGGCGCAAGGATATCCAAAAAATCAGGGAGTTCATCAACCTGGCCAAGGGGGTTAATTAAGTGCATACGGTTTTACCCGACGACCGGGGTTACTATGGCGGTTTCGGGGGCACCTTTGTACCCGAAACAGTGATGCCCGCATTGGAAGAATTAATCGACGCCTATCGCCGCTTTAAGGACGCCGCCGATTTTAAACAGGAACTGGATTATTACCTGCGGCATTACGTGGGCCGTCCATCGCCGCTGTATTTCGCCCGGGGACTCAGCGAATACCTGGGCGGCGCCCGGATTTACCTCAAACGGGAGGACCTGAACCACACCGGGGCGCACAAAATCAACAACACCATGGGCCAGGTGCTGCTGGCCAGGCGAATGGGCAAGCAGCGGATTATCGCCGAAACCGGCGCCGGGCAGCACGGAGTGGCCACCGCCACCGTGGCGGCCATGTTCAAACTGCGGTGCGCCATCTACATGGGCGAGGAGGATATCCGCCGCCAATCCCTGAACGTTTTCCGCATGCGCCTGCTGGGGGCCGAGGTTGTGCCGGTATCATCGGGCAGCCGCACTTTAAAGGACGCCATGAACGAGGCGATCCGGGACTGGGTGACCAATATTGACGACACCTACTACCTGATTGGCTCGGTGGCCGGGCCGCATCCCTATCCGGCAATGGTCAGGGACTTTCAGAGGATCATCGGCGAAGAAGCCCGCCGCCAGATTGTGGAACAGGCGGGGCGCCTGCCGGATTACGTGATGGCCTGCGTGGGCGGCGGCAGCAACGCCATGGGTATATTCCACCCCTTTATCGAGGACGAAGGTGTGCACCTGATCGGCGTGGAGGCGGCCGGATACGGGCTGGATACTGAATTTCATTCCGCTACCCTTGCCAAGGGCCGCCCGGGGACGCTGCACGGGTCGCTCAGCTATCTGCTGCAGGACGACGACGGCCAGGTGACGCCGGTGCACTCCATCTCGGCGGGCCTGGATTATCCCGGGGTGGGGCCGGAACACAGTTACCTTAAAGATTCCGGGCGGGCCGCTTACATTTCCGCCACCGACGGTGAAGCGCTGGAAGCATTTAAAATTCTGTGCCGGACCGAGGGGATCATCCCGGCCCTGGAGAGCGCCCACGCCCTGGCCGGGGCGTTCCGGCTGGCGCCGGAACTGCCCCGGGGAGCAATTATTATTGTCAATCTCTCGGGGCGCGGCGACAAGGACGTACACACGGTGGCCGAAGAAATGGGGGTGTCATTGAATGAATAAGGATGGATTAAACAGCCCTGTAACCCTGGCGCTGAAAGAAGCGCTGCTGCGGGGTGAAAAGGGGTTGATACCTTACATCATGGCCGGGGATCCCGGTCTGGATACCACGGTGGAATTGGCCGTAGCCCTGGCGCAATCAGGGGCCAACGTCCTGGAACTGGGGGTGCCCTTTTCCGATCCCGTCGCCGACGGACCGGCCATCCAGGCCGCTGCCCAGCGCTCCCTGGCGGCAGGGACCAAGCTCAAAGGCATTCTGGCCGCGGTGGGCGAAATCAGGTGCCGCAGCAATATCCCGCTGGTACTGATGACCTATTACAACCCTGTTTACCGGTACGGAGTCAAAGAGTTCGTAAACGAAGCGGCCGGAGCGGGGGTAAACGGCCTGATCGTGCCCGACCTGCCGCCCGAGGAGTCGGATGAACTGCTGCAGGCCGGGGACGCCTGCGGTGTGGAACTGGTCCCCCTGGTGACGCCCAATACGCCGGCCCGGCGTTTGGAGATGATTGCCCGGCGGGCCAGGGGTTTTGTGTACTGCGTCTCGGTGACCGGGGTTACCGGGGGGCGGAGCGGCATGGCCGCCGGCATTTCGGCCATGACTGCGGCGGTGCGCAAGGTTACCACGCTGCCGGTGGCGGTGGGGTTCGGCATCTCCACCCCGGAGCAGGCCGCCGAGACAGCGCAGTTTTGCGACGCCGTGGTGGTGGGCAGCGCGCTGGTGAAAACCATGGCTGAACGGGCAGGTTCTCCGGAACTGGTGCCGGCTGTGACCCGCCAGGTGCGGGAACTGAAAGACGCCCTTACCGGGCGGGAGGTGAAGCAAATTGACGCCGCCTTATAAACTGGCCAGCAGGGAAACCAAAAAAGAAAATACCGTGGTGCGGGTGGGCGACTGCCACATCGGCGGCGGCGATCCGGTGGTGGTGGCCGGGCCGTGCGCCGTGGAAGACGAGGAAATGCTGGTTAAACTGGCCTGCCGGATCAAACGGATGGGCGTGAACATATTGCGCGGGGGAGCCTACAAGCCCCGCACCTCGCCCTACTCCTTCCAGGGCATGGGTGAGGAAGGCCTGCGCATCCTCTCCCGGGCCGGCCGTGTGGCGGGCCTGCCGGTAATCACCGAACTGACCGACGTGCGCCAGCTGCCGGAGGTGAGCCGTTACGCCGACATCATCCAGATCGGCAGCCGCAATATGCAGAACTTCGGGCTGCTGCGGGAAGTGGGGCGGACCAGCTTCCCGGTGCTGCTGAAACGCGGGTTGTCCGCCACCCTGGAGGAATGGCTGATGGCGGCGGAATATATTCTGGCCGAGGGCAACAGTCAGGTGATCCTGTGCGAGCGGGGGATCAGGAGTTTTGAAACCTATACACGCAACACCTTTGACATCAACGCCGTGCCGGCGGTGAAACAACTGTCCCACCTGCCGATACTGGCCGATCCCAGCCACGGCACCGGCCGGCGGGAGCTGGTGCTGCCGGTGGCCCGGGCCGCCCTGGCCGCCGGAGCCGACGGGCTGATGCTGGAAGTGCATCCCTGCCCGGAAAAAGCGCTGTCGGACGGTGACCAGTCCCTGCTGCCCGACGACCTGGCCGGATTCATGCAAGCACTGCGCGGCGTTCCTGCAGCGTGAATACTGGTTCTTTTGACTTGACAGTGACAGACTATCTCAATATGTTGATGTGGAAGAATATAATGATTGAGTTTCCAGCAAACCGCCGGAAGCGTTGTAAACTTTAGCGGTGGCGCATACCCGGTAGGTGCCTCTGACAACGTAGTAATTCTCTTCTATATCGGCGATGGAGGTTCCGGTCGATGATGCAGACCATGACTTGATTGTACTCCACCCGCTGCCGGAGGATTTCTGCAATTCGACGGTCAGCTTTGTTGTGTGCGAACTGTTGTAGGCTGAAGCAAGCCCGGCACAAGCAGCTCTCCCTGATGAATTGATGGATAGGCCTGAACTTAATGACGAAATGTACGTGAATTGAGGAGCTATCAATCTTTGTGTTTCTTTGTTTTCTGTTCCGTCAGTCGCATAGGCCGGAACGATGAAGAAAACAGCCATAAAAGCAATCATACCCAAGCAAATGAACTTTTTCAAACAAAAAACCTCCCTTGAAATATTTTTCAACAATAAAGGACAACCAAGGAGGTTTTTTGCAACAATTTTTTTTCTCGTTAATCTATATATTTCACTCCTTCAGCCATCTTTGCCACAGTGTTTTTTCCCATATATTTTTTTGCTATTTCCGCATCAGTCATCCCCAAATAAGTACTTAAAATACAATAGATTTTTCTGTTTCTCCGGAATCTTTAATATGGCGTTCCACATTTCATCTATTTCTTCCTGACAGATGATCCTTTCTTCAATAATGTCTCCAAGGCTAGGAACCTTCCCTGCCAGATCCATATCTTCTCCATAATACGCATGCTTTTTCTGCATATCTTTGCGTTTTATAAAGTTGATTGCCACGCTCCTGGAAGTATAGAAAACATAAGCGGTTGTTTTGCAACTGTCCAGAGTTCGAATTAAAGATAACTTTTCAATTAGTTTTATGAAAGTATCGTTAATCAGGTCCTCTATGTTGTCGGCATCATGCGTAATATTGTAAACGGTCTTCCATACAAGACCGTAATAACCCTGGTATAGGTTCCGCATAAAAGTTTTATCGTCTTCGTCTTCTATTGCGGCGATTATCGTCAATATCATCAAATCACCCCCTTGTGTTGATTATACAAGTATCCAGGCAAGATTTGCTGACCAAAAAATACTTCAAAATAAGTCAAAATTCGACTCGAAAAATTCACAAATAAGTGTTGCAAATTCTTTCTTCGATTGTCTATATAGATAAGAAATCCTTTAAAGGGAAATGTTGCATATTGCATATCAGATAACTATCGTCATTTCACTTAGTTGATTATTTTATCAGACGGACATACTTCAGGCGGTCTATCAAGGACCTGGAGTGTATCTGATCGAACTCAATTGTTAACCTCAAGAAATGAATTAATGAAAGGGGTGGTATTATTGATATCTCTATTTAACCTTTCCCGTCCTCCTCCAAAAAATAGGCAAAGATTTTCAACTGAATCTTGAAAACCCTTACTAAACTAATGTGTCTGACTGACTTTAGGCGAAGACAAAATACTAACCGCTCGGCGGACAGAGGTGAAACGCGCCATAGGCAAAGTATATTAAAGGGAGGTTTTTATTTTGAAAAAAATTTTAACGATAATAGTTTCAGTCTTGTTTCTTTTAATCACAGCTATACCAGCATTTGCCGATTCTTTAATAAGCCAGAAACCTGAAAAAGTGATTGAAAACCCTGAAATTACTGATCAAGAGGTTCTTTTTGAACGTGCTGTAAATGGCATTAGTGATCTTAAAAATGAAGATTTAGCCCCGAAAAGTAAAGCTTTTATTTCAAATAGTGAAGATGGAATATTGAAAGATGTTAAGGTTTATTCAACAACTCAACTACTTAAGGAGGAAAAATTTAAAGACGGAAGAATTAATAGCGAATATGTTACAACAAGCTTCGGAGTAATTAAAGAAAGTGATTTGAATAGTTCTGGTGAATTTACTATCCAAGGTGCCCTAGAAGATGACGAATGGGATTCAACACATTCTGTGAAGGCATATAGCACAATTAGATGGACTAACCAAAATGATAGTCAGGGTGTTAAACATATTACAATGGCAGGGCAAACCATTTCAGGAGGTTGGAGTCCTTTAATAGGTTTTTCAGTTAAAAATATGACTATAAGAATTGGACAAACTGGTTTAAGCTCTTGGGGCGGTTATCTTGAGCAAATTGCACCTTATTCAATATCTGAGATTACCTTTAGTAAAAATGTATCTACTTCTTGGAAGCCAGTATTTGCTGATAGTTCTTCTACTGTTGGATGTTCTCAAACGTGTAGGATTTATCATGGTACTTCAACAAGTTACTGGACATTTACATTCACAAATAACATATATGGGTAAGTAGCAATTTTACGTTTCGAAAGGAGACTATAATTGCGTATATATAATAAGATGTTGTTTCTTGTCTTGGTAGGCGTTTTTATGACAATAGCGGGTTGCAGCAGTTCGATTCAATCCGATAATGCAACAATCAATGATAATAATGAAAATTATGTTCTAAATTACACAGGTGAGAGTACGCATTGGACTGTATACTATGACATCACCGTCACTGGACAGGGGTATAATGCCAACCTGGATATTAAACCCAAAAATAAATCGGTTATTGGTGGTGAGATAGAATATACACTATACAAAAATGGCACTAAAAAGACCCGCGGAACGCAAACGATCGATATAACAAAAATTGGGGGAACCAGCGGCGTAAACGATGCCGGAGCTAAACCAAACGAAAGCAGTACATATGCCATACAAATCAAATGGGACGACAAGGAAGAAGTTTTTCCTCTAAGTCTGGTTAAAAATACTGAAGACCAATAAGCATTAACTGAGCCTTATTTGATGGCCGGTGGGTGGTGCTGATCGGCTGGGGTGCCGCGGCCATAAAATGCAGCCCCCGGGACCGGTGGGTATATCCGGCGTCCATGTCTAATCCCAGTGCCCTGGAACTGTAATTATAAAACCGGGGATTTCCTGCTTTCAAGGAAACCCCCGGTTTTTACATCATGTCTGTTTTAACGGGAAAGTTCAAGTTCTTAAAAACTCGTATAAATGAGGGGAACCGGTTTATTCAACCTCTCCCCTCATTTAAAAAAAATATATGCAAGGGGTTAAGTATGAAAAAGAAGAACTTGATTATCGCAATCATTGGTATTTTAGTTATTGCCGAAGTTGTATTTGAACTGTTCGGCAATGAACTCCTACAAAAAACAGAAATAGTCGATCCTCATAAAATCGTTTTTGGCAAGTGGGACGCCACATATACAGGCTATTTAAATCAAAATGTGGAATTTCCTTTTAATTTTTATTTGATCGAGCAATCGGGAGGGCCTTCTGTTGCTGATCGGATTACAAAGGTCTTTTTATATCAATCTGAATTAATAGAAGTCACAGATTATACTGTTTATAAAGGAGATAAAAAAGGAGATAAGCAATTAATTAACATTGCCTTGAAAACAAAACCATTGAAAGAAGGGGAAGAAACGATTTCCAAACTGGAAATAGAATTCAAAGACGAAGTTGCCAGAACTGAATATATCTATGATATCGGAAAGATAAAAATAGAAGTTTTACCTGAAAAGCATGAAGTGATTACTCCAGTAGAAAATTATACGGTGGGTTATCCTAAACCTACACAGTATTCCGGTAATTTTCAAAACCAACTATCCGTTCCAATTACGGTAGAGGAAATCTTTACCAATAATGATTCTCTTAAATTTACTGAAATAAAAATAAATGACCAAGCGTTGCCCAAAGTTATAAATCCTGGTGAAAAATTTACGATCAATTCAAAAGTGAACCTAAATAATGATCTGTATCATTTTTATATGGTGTCACCGGAAATTATTTATCAAGTGGGCAAAGAGCACCAAGTTACCTTTTTGCCCGAAGCAATGTATGGATTCATTGATATTACTGACGAGACGGTTGAGAGCATCTGGTCTGGTAGAACAGAGCCCTCTCTTTGAATTTTATATGCTGACCTGTCAATTACACATTCGTGTTCGGTTAAGTCCCGCATATACCATTATTGACCGTTTTATCCCTGGAAAATAGATATCGAAAATTGTTATAATTGTTCTTGTGGAATTATACTCAAAACACCATTCACGCGTAGTTCCACATTGGCTCCAATGCCCGGAAAAAGCCCTGGCGGACGGCGACCAGTTCCTGTTGCCCGACGACCTGACCGGATTTATACAGGCACTGTGCGGAGTTCCTGCGGCGTGAATGCTGGTTCTGAAACACAAATCCGATAAGCTTATTACAGCCCACAAAGCCGGTAGCTATAAACTGCCGGCTTTACTTCGTAAATATTGTCGAAAATAGTAGATAAGTTTTTCAAAAAAAGTGAACTAATACTGTTTTTTAATCGTCTAATTATAAAAGGACGTTCAAAATAAAGACAGGGATTTTTTGAAAGGAATGGCCAAAATGAAGAAAGTATTTTTGATTCTTTTTATTCTTTTAATGCCGTTAACAGCATGTGAAGATAACTTCAATAGACCGAAGGAATTGAGATTCTCCGGTGCGGGTGAATACTGGTATGCGGTATTTATTCAGGAATTTTACGAGGAGTAGGATGAAAAAAATAACAATGCGTACTCAAATAAAATTAACAACTCTGTTGTACTGACATATAAAGATTTTAATATTGATTTAGATAATATCCAGGTTACTGAAGTCGGGTTTGAATCCGGACACAAAAGTGGATCGGTTAATGAAACAAATACAATTGATAACTACAAAGGCATGATTACGTATAAATTTAGCAGTTCAGAAAACGGTACTATTATAAGAGACCATGAAACTATAAAACTGCGCGTAAAATGGAATAACGGCGAAGAAACCATCGAGCTTACAGCCGGAGAAAGCATAGGGGGGTAGTTAGGTGAATCTTGGAGCTGATTGGATTATAGTTCTGCTAATTGTATATACCCCGCTAATATTACTTAAATACACAACGATGAAAGAAGGTAAAGACTGGTTACCCCAGGTTGCTCTAATAATCTCCATTGCTGCTATATTTGCAGCTACAAACGGCATTGGTGATTATTTATTAATAGTGTTATATGATTTATTATGGACTGGTTCAATTTGGTTCAATTTATTTTTATCTAAAAAGCAAAAATTAGGGGCTTTAGATGGGTTTCTTATTATAAAAGGTACAAAGGAGTTGTTTAAGAAAATGAAAAAGTTTTATTCAGGAGTTTTTCTTACATTGCTGCTAATATTTGCAGTTTCGCCTGCCTATGCAACAAATATTCAAATCAAAGTAGACGATATTGCCATTAAATCCGATGTGGCTCCCCAAAATGTAAACAATCGCATAATGGTGCCTTTGCGTATGATCAGCGAAAATTTGGGGGCTACAGTCGATTGGTCGGATTCCGAAGCTACACTATCTAAAAGCGATATGCAAATTATGTTAGAATTGAACAACGCTACAGCGGTAAAAAACGGTGAAACAGTGTTGCTTGATGTAAAGCCATATCTTAAAAATAATCGCGTAATGGTTCCACTGCGATTTATCGCCGAAACATTTGGCTGCGATGTCAATTACGAAAATTCCACTGTAACTGTTGCTGCCCAGCCACTGTTGATAAATGGTGTAAAGGTACAGGCAACGCAATATGAATACCACATGACTATGGGCGGCGTAGTGCAGCAAATCAAAGGAAATGCTTATAACAAAGCCTTTTATGATTTATTCTTATCAAATAAAGGCAGTCTTGTGGAAGCTCCTGCCAGTTACTCTTGGCAGCCTCATATTGACACACCTGGAGCCTATTATAAAATTGGACAATATGATTTTTTAGATCAAAAAGGTAACAGTATACAATGTTTTGATGTTTATGGTTTGATTAATGCTCACCCAACCGAAATTTTGGCCGGGTTCCCCGAGGTTCTGCTTCACGATGCCACTTTGGACCAATGGTATTTGTTTAGTGATACAGCAATACAATCCATCAGTAATCTGGTTGGTACGGCCACAAATAACGGTTTCTTAACAGTGATCAGTAATACTGTTGTGTGAAGAAATTTTTTGAGGAACAAGCACAAATGGGCTTGAATGAAAGTCATTAGAAGGGTCTGAATAACTTGAAAAACGCCGGGTTATCGAAGAAGTCCGGGATTTTAACTACAACAATACTGGCAAGCGGAATGGGATTCTTCATAACAACGGCTGTGCTCATCGCCTTACCGCCCATTCAAAGGACATTTCAAGCAAATATGACACATATACAGTGGATCGGCAATTCTTACGAGCTTGCTTTGGCAACTTTTATCTTATTTAGCGGCGTCGTTAGTGATCGATATGGTTTGACCAAAGTATTTAATGCCGGAATTCTGATCTTCACCATCAGCAGCTTATTAATCGGAATTTCAATGTCCTTAAATATGATCATTATTTTTCGCATCCTGCAAGGATTCGGGGCGGCGCTCATGATCCCGGGCAGTCTGACAATAATCAGCAAGCATTTTCATACCACGGAAAGAGGAAAGGCAATTGGGCTGTGGGCGGGGTTGTCGGGTGCTTTCTCCGCTTTAGGCCCCCTGGCCGGCGGGGTGCTGGCTGATTTTAGCTGGCGGCTTGTATTTTTAATTATGGTACCGGCAGGAATTGTAACTTTAATTATGTCAAAAAAATGCCTGTCCGATGTACCTTCCGACATAAAAACAGGAATAAAATGGATAAGCGCTATATTGGCATTTTTGTGTATATTTCCACTGGTTTCCGGCATCACCCGGATAACCGATTACGGGTTTGATGCTATAGCAACCGGCTGTTTGCTGTTCGAATGTCTGATCATACCGGCTTTCTTCTATCATGAATCGAGATCAGATTATGCATAGCATTTTTTTCAGGCTTTAGCGGTTCCATGACAGATCGTATTGGACCACGGTTACAAATGGCTTTAGGGCCGTTTTTATTTACTTTGGGATGTATCTTAATCGCTATCGGAGCAAACGGCGCTAATTATTTTTTATTTTTATTCCCTGGGATCATGCTGATTGGCATCGGCATGACGGTGGTGATACCGGCTCTTACCAAAACCGCACTGGATGTCAATGAAAGTATCTACGGCACCGCGTCCAGCGTGAACAATGCCATGGCCAAGGCCGGCGGGATGCTGGCAATAGCTGTTTTGGGCACACTAATGACATTGTCTTTTACGATTAATCTGGAAAAATTGCTCATAGAATCAGGTTTATCAACTACACATATAAGTTCGATTCTCGCACAAACGAAGAATATGATGATAGTAGATAACCCCTACATCTTACCGGAAATCGAGGGTTTGGTCAGACAGGCTTATTCAAAAGCCTTTATAATCGGCATGTCGGTTAACGCATCACTATCATTTGTGTGTGTCATTATTTCATTATTTTTAGCTTCTCATGCTATGAGCTACAATGACGAGAAATAACCCCTTATGGGGGTTTTAATATTATACTTGACCAGCCAGTGTCATTAATTTTTTTCAAAAGGGCTTGTAAAATAAACAAGATGTGTATATACTAAAATTAATAAATATATATACATTAGGTGATAAAATGGAAAAAACAAAATTAACACCCATTAGATTCCCTGCCGATCTTCTAAACGAATTAGATAAATATGTTACTGAAGGTAACAGGAGTAAATTTATAATTGACGCTACGCGTAAAGAACTGCATAGGACGAAACAAAGAAAGGCTATTCAAAAAGCATCAGGTATATTTAATCAAAAGGATTATCCTGAATTAAATACATCTGAGGATATTTCAAGATGGGTAAGAAATTTACGAGAGGAATCTGAAGCTAGAAGGAGAGAGCTTTTTGAATAACGGTTTTCTTCTGGATACCACCATACTCATAGATTTGTTCCGGGGTCGTGAGGAAGCTATTTATTTTCTTAATCAATTGTCTCAGGAAGGTTTTCTTTACACTTGCCCTATTGTAGTTGCAGAAATTTTTTCAGGTGTCCGTCCTGAAGAATTATCTAAAGTTGAAGAGTTTTTTAAAGCCATGGATTTCTGCCCTATCGATTACAAAACAGCAAGAAGGGCAGGTCTATACAGGCGTGATTTTCAGAAAAAAGGAATTTCCCTCAGCATATCCGATACACTTATTGCCGCCACTGCTATTGATCATTCCCTCACCTTGGTTACCAAGAATATACGTCATTTTCCCTTTAAAGAATTAGACATCATTGAACACATTTAGTCACCGTTGTATATCGTCAATTTGATCTGATGCGCCAATTTGATCTAATGGACAACCGGATCTTCCACACCGACGTCATCCGGATCAAAATCCAATAGATTTCTTTCCTTGCGGTCCATCTCAGACAGGCGGGCGTCCAAACGCTTGCGTTTTTGCGGAGCCGGCCTGCCCGGCGCCATTTCCCCGGGCCGGCCGTATTTTTTTTGCAGTTCCTCGAGCTGTTTTGGCGACAGGCGGTAACTGGTATATTTGGTCTGTACATGTTTTCCCGGCCTTGCGAACAGCATGTCATCACCTCATGATGGTTTAATCTCATCCTCTAGTTTAAATAGTTTGCCGGGGATATAAACTGTGAGTTGATCACCAAAATGGAATTAACAGGGTTTTGCTGCAAAACGGTATTTTTTGTTGCCTTGTATCGGCAGACTGTGTTATCTTAATCATGACTTCAATATGCTTGGAAAAACATAACGCCGGACAGGAGCGGTTTATTTGCTGACTGTTAAAGACCTTATACTGATCAGGAATCAAAAAACTATCTTGCAGGTTGACGAGTTCAGGTTGAATCAGGGTGACAGAGTGGCAATAATCGGCCCCAACGGTGCCGGTAAAAGCACTTTTCTAAAAACCATGGCTCTGCTGGAAAAGCCCACAAGCGGGGCAGTCTTTTTTCACGAACAGTTGGTTGACAATTCAAATATCCTGTCCTTCAGGCGGCGTATGGCCGTTGTTTTTCAAGAACCCCTGCTTTTAAATACCACCGTTTACAACAACGTGGCCCAGGGTTTAAAGTTCAGGGGCGTGAGCAAGGCCGATATCAACCGCCGGGTGGACCACTGGCTGGAGAAATTGGGTATTACCGGCTTGAGCAAACGGACCCCGCTGCACCTTTCCGGCGGTGAAGCCCAGCGGGTGAACCTGGCCAGGGCCTTTGTGCTGGAACCCGAGGTTATATTTCTGGACGAGCCTTTTTCCGCCCTGGATTTTCCTACCCGGGTTGACTTGCTGGAGAAACTGGGCGAGCTGCTGACCAATACCGCCACCACTGCGGTGTTCGTGACCCACGATTTTATGGAGATTCCTTATCTGACTAATAACGTGGCTGTCATCGACGGCGGCTCGGTGGTATACCGGGGCGGGGTACGGGAGATTATGGACGGCAGCGTGGCGGTTCCGGTGGTGCAGCACTTGCTCCGGCCTTATCAAAAAAGCGCCATAATGCGCGATTACGTGGGGCGGTAAAAAAATTACCCGATGGTATTGATTACCGGGGATATTATTCTTATAATATAACCAGTTTAATAGTGACGGGGGAGCTCATGTTTATGGGCTGAGAAAGGGCTGGAGAGTACCTGACCCAGGAACCTGATCGGGGTAATGCCCGCGTAGGGAAGGTAATAGGAATATTAGCGCACCCTAACCGGGATGCGCTTTTTTAATTGAAAAAGTGAAGGTGAATATATGCGCTGCGTTATCATCACCGGGGGAACGGTTGAAGATTTAGGCTGGCTCGGCGGGGTGATCAAAAAAACCGACAGGGTGATCTGTGTCGACAGCGGCGCTAAGTATGCTGCCGCCCTGGGAATTGTCCCCCATATGATCATCGGGGACATGGACTCACTGGATCGCCGGGAACTGCAACGGCTTGCCGCTCTGGGGGCCGTGGTCAGAGAATATCACCCGGAAAAAGACGACACCGACACCGCCCTGGCGTTGGCCGAGGCATTGACCCAGCGTCCCGGGGAGATTATCATCGCTGGGGCGCTGGGAACCAGGTTTGACCATTCCCTGGCCAACGTGCACCTGCTGCGGGTGGCTCTGGACCGGGGGGTACGGGCGCGGATTATCAGCGAGTACAATGAAATCAGCCTGGTTGCGCCGCACGTGCCTGCCGTGGTCGACGGCCGGCCGGGAGATCTTTTTTCCCTGCTGCCTTTGACTGAGGAGGTTACCAGGGTGAACGTAAAGGGCGCCCGCTGGCCCCTGGAAAACGCCGCCTTCAGGATCGGCAATCCCTACGGGGTAAGCAACCGGCTGGCCGGGGAACAAGCTGAGATATCCGTAGCTTCCGGACTATTATTGTTGATCAAAGTAAGGGGGGTTGACTAAGGTGGAAAACAATGTCAGCAACTTGCAACAAAATCAACTTGCAACACCTGGCACCAAAGCCAAGCCGATCAACGTCAGTTTTCAGGTGATCCCGCTTGTGCCCGGTGGTGATGTCTACGCGGTGGTGGACCGGGCCATCGAGGTGGTGCAGCGGTCCGGGGTCAAGTACGAGGTGGGGCCCATGGAAACCACCATGGAGGGCGAATTAAATGAGTTGCTGGAGATAGTTAAAGAGGCTCAGCAAGCTTGCGTCGAGGCCGGCGCCGAGAGGGTGGTGACTTATATTAAAATCGATTACGTCCCCGGCGGCGTCACCATGGCAGAAAAGGTGGCCAAATACAGATGATTTTCCGGCCAATAAGCAGAATCCCCGTTACTGCGCCGGTGGTTATAGCGGTGCTGTTGGCGGGCTGGGAGATTGCCGTGCGCGCTGCCGGCTTGCCGGTGTGGTTCCTGCCTCCCCCCAGCCGGGTTTTTGCCGCTTTGGCGGAAATGTGGCCGCAGTTGCTGACGCATTCGGTTTACACTGTGTCGGAGGCGCTCACGGGCCTGACGGCGGCGGTGCTGGTGGCGCTGGTTCTGGCGTCGGTGATGGCTCTGTCGCCCCGGATCCGGCAGGGTGTTTATCCTTTGCTGGTGTTTTCCCAGAACGTCCCCATTATTACCATTGCGCCGCTTATTGCTATGTGGTTCGGTTTCGGAATTATGCCCAAGGTGGTTGTGGTGACACTGGTCTGTTTCTTTCCGGTGGCCGTCAGTGTTGTTGAGGGCATGCGGGCCGCCGATGCCGATATGATTAAGCTGCTGCGGGTGATGGGGGCTTCCCGGTGGCAAATGATCAGGCTGGTGCAGATTCCCGCCGCCCTGCCTTCGTTCTTTGCCGGGCTGAAAATAGCGGGGACTTACGCGATTATGGGGGCCGTCATTGGCGAGTGGCTGGGGGCGAAAAACGGCCTGGGGTTGTTTATGACCCGTGCCTCCCACGCCTATAGGGCCGACAGTGTCTTTGCGGCGATAGTTGTGATCTCGCTAATCAGCTTGGCACTGTTCGCTCTGATTGAACTATTCTCCCGGCTGTCCATTCCTTGGTATCACAACGAAAGGAGAAGGTAAAATGACAAAAAAGATACTGATGCTAATCTTGGCCGCTGTTTTTTTGCTGGCCGGATGTGCCGCCGGAGGCGGAAATACCGATAAGGAAAATGCCGGCGGGGAGGGGGACGAGCCTCAGTCCGTCACGGTGATGCTGGACTGGACGCCCAATACCAACCATACCGGCCTGTATGTGGCGCTGGACAAGGGCTGGTTTGCGGATGAAGGGCTGCAGGTGGATATCGTTGAACCCAGCCAGGGCGGCGCCACCACTCCGCTGGTTGCTTCAGGCCAGGCCCAGTTCGGGGTGGGTTACCAGGAGGATGTCACCCAGGCCAGGGCCAACGACGTACCGGTGGTCTCCGTGGCCGCGGTGATCCAGCATAATACCTCCGGTTTCGCGTCACCCAAGGAAAAAGGCATCACCAGACCGCTTGACATGGAAGGCAAGCGCTACGGCGGCTGGGGCGCCCCCACCGAGGACGCCATGCTGAAGGCGGTTATTGAGAGAGACGGCGGTGATTTCAGCAAGGTGGAAATGATCAATACCGGCGTGGCGGATTTCTTTGCCGCTGTGGAACGGGATATAGACTTTGCCTGGATTTATTACGGCTGGACCGGAGTGGAAGCCGAACTCCGGGGTATGGAACTGAATTTCCTTGAACTGCGCGAGCTGGAACCCGCCCTTGATTATTACACGCCGGTGCTGACAGCGGGGGAAAAGCTGATTGAAGAGAACCCGGAACTGGTGCGCAAGTTTTTGCGGGCTGTGACTAAAGGGTATGAGTTCGCCATCGACAACCCGGAAGAAGCGGCCCGGATACTGTTCAAGTATGCGCCGGAAAGCAATGAAGAGCTGCTGCTGGCCAGCCAGGCCTACCTGAGCCCGCGCTACCGGGATGACGCGCCGCGCTGGGGCGAGCAAAAGGCCGAGGTGTGGGAACGCTACGCCGATTGGATGTACGAAAGAGACCTGCTGCCGAAAATGATTGACAGTGACAAGGCCTTCACCAACGAGTTTCTGCCGGAATAGACGTCGGTAAACAACGGGGAAAGGATTGAGTGTGTCTGTGACAGCCGGAGAAAGTATAAACAAGTTTAAGTCTGACCCCGTTGTGTTAATGGAGGGTGTGTCGAAGAGTTTTATGGTGGGCGGAAAACCGCTGCCTGTCCTGGACGGGGTTTCGGTGCGGGTTAGTTCCGGGGAGTTTGTCAGCTTAATCGGCCCCAGCGGGTGCGGCAAGAGCACGCTGTTTAATATCATCTGCGGGCTTGAGCGCCCCGACGGGGGCCGGGTGGTTCTGGCGCAAAATGAGGACCTGCGGGCGGCGGAGGTTGTTTCCTACATGCCCCAGAAGGACCTGCTGCTGCCCTGGCGTACCGTTTTGAATAACGTCATCCTGGCCCGGGAAGTGGCCGGGGACGACCGCGCAGAGGCCCGGCGGGAGGCTGAAAGATTAATGCCCCTGTTCGGCCTGGCCGGGTTTGAGAATAGTTATCCCGCCGGGCTTTCCGGCGGGATGCGTCAGCGGGCCGCCCTGATGCGCACTATGCTGGCGCGCCGGGAGATCCTGCTGCTGGATGAACCCTTCGGGGCCCTGGACGCTATTACCAGGACCAAAATGCAAAGGTGGCTGCTGGAGGTCTGGGACAAGTTCAGGCAGGCCGTTTTTTTTATCACCCACGATATAGAAGAAGCCCTGTTCCTGTCGGACAGGGTCTACGTTCTGACGCCCCGGCCCGCCGGAGTCGCGCTGCACCTGGAGGTTGGCCTGCCCAGGCCCCGGCGTTACGAGTGTGTTACCGATGCGGATTTTTTGGCGCTTAAAAAACAAGTCATGCAGGCGTTAACCTCTGTTTAAGTGAGTGTTCGAAAAGGAGCACGATAGACACGAGAAGTTCAAGGCGGCGAAGGCTTTGAGGAGCGGAGCGTATACGGAAATACGTGAGCACCGCAAAAGCCGAGCCAACGTAGAAATTCGAAGTGGATCTCGCGCGGACTTTTCGAACTTCCTTTTTAAGTCAGCCCGCCTTCAATCAACTTGAGCAAACCGGCGGCGAAACGTTCGTCGTCCTCCGCGCTGCGCGGGCGGGGACCGCGGGTGCGGCCCCCGCCGCGTCTGAGCTTGGCCTTCACTTCCCGTTCTTCCAGCATAAAGTCTATGGTTTCCGGGCGGTAGATCCGCCCGCCGGGGGAAATGGCCGCTGCCTTTCGGCCCAGCACCAGGGCCGCCAGTCCCCAGTCCTGGGTGACTACGATATCCCCGGCGGCGGTCATATTAATGACGGCCAAATCCGCTTCCTGGGCGCCGTCACCCACGGTGACATGGTGATCCGATACTATGTTGTGGTTGAAGCTGGCCACGGTATGCAGCGGTATGTCATAACGGGCGGCCATTTGGCGGCACACCTGCATGGCGCCCCTGGGGCAGGCGTCGGCGTCCACAATAATCTTCATCTTTTTATTTCTCAATAGCTCTTGTTATTTCCGGTTTTAAGCCGGGGTAACGGGCCAGCCACTCCCGGCGTTCCTTCCTTAGTTCCTCCACCATGGCGCCGTATTCCTCCGCCGTGTAATAGCTTGCCGGTTCATAGTCCCGCATATCCGTTTCCGGCAGCGCCTCCGGCACCAGATAACCCCAGTCCGGGTCGGTCTTCCAGCTGATGGTCCCCTTGGCAATATGCTTTAAAATAGTGGTGGAAGCGGCGATGCTGATTTTAATTCCCGGCCGGCTGCCGCCCATTCCGATGCTGCCGGTGTTTAACAGGTAGCACTCCATATCCGGGTTGGCCCGCAGGATTTCCAGCAGCCGGTTGCCTTCTTCCCCTTCGGGACCGACGATAAAGGGGTTGGTACCCACTTCCCGTTTGGACTGGCCGGCTTTGGTGGGGTCGCCGGCGGAAGTTTCGATTGATTCCCCCAGCATGAAGAACGCCGCCGCCTGGGCCGGGTCCAACTTGGCCACGGTGGGAACAATTTTGTCGTGCCGGGTGATGAAAATCAGCCGGTGCGCCTTTTCCAGGTCAATTTGCTCGTCCACGCCCTCCACGTCCTGGCGGCGGATGACCCCCCGGCCGTTGGACGTAAGCTCGCTGCTGTCAAAATCCACCGTGCTGTCGTCATGGACCATGACGTTTTCAAACACGGCATTGGGATTCAAAGCGGCGCGGTAAAGCACCCTTTGCGATTCATCCAGCCCCTCGGTCTTGATATAGAAGCCCTTTTCCGTGCCGTAGCAATATCCCGCGGGATTGAGCATCACCACGTCGTCCTGCCTGATGATGGCCCGTTCGGGTTCTGTCAGGTTATGGTTGTGCATAGTAAGGGTTGTTTTACCCGTGCCGCTGAGGCCGAAAAGCAAAAAGCCCACGTCTTTCATTTGTTTGTTTATATCCAAGACCCGCAATACCTTGCTTCCGGCGTGCAGCCCCAGGCCGCCAGCCTGTTTGATCCGGTACATGGCCATGCGCAGGAATGATTTTTTGGCTTCTCCGAAATAGTCGGTGCCCAGAATGTAAGTAACGCCGGCCAGGGGGTGGCAAAAAATAACCCGCTTGGGCCATTCCGGCACGTAGATGCTGACCAGATCCGGCTTGGCATTTGGATCAACCGGCGGGAAAAGCATTTGGTTCCATTTCAGCGGAATCCGGGCATACCGGGATGTGATGTAAAGCCTGCAGTGCAGGCTGAAATCGGGGTGCAGGCCCATCCTGCGGTCCAGCCTGATTACTTCCTGTTTTTTCAGGTATTCGTGCACCTCATCCGCTATCTTCTGCGCTTCAGCGGCTGAAATGCCCTGCTGGTCCACGCCCAGGGGCACGCCGTCCTCCACGATAAAAGTTGCTTTGGCGCTGCGGTTCCGGACAGTGGAGATAAAGCTGGCGCTGCCGTACGCGGTGGTTTTATTTCCTTCCCCGGCCATGGCCTTTAACTGGTCGTGGTCCGGGTTATTAATCATCTTCCCGGCTTCCACCGGCTGCTGGTGAAAAATCATTTAACGTCACCTCAATGTTTATTATGCATATGAATTGAATTCTGCGTTAAAAAGTCTACTCCTGCCTGGTTGGGAAAATTGTATACACATCATTAAACCACAGAAAAGCACTGAAAAAAACCAATTCAAAAAAGGAAATGTAAAAATCAGGCAGAAATATAAATGTTAATATTTTACAGTAAAGGAGGCAAATGGACGTTGACGGGGGAATACATGATTCTAACCTGGATTAGCGTGGGCGCCGCCCTAAGTTTTCTAATCACTTACCGTTTGGTAAGGGGGGTGTCCCGAAAAGACAATGACGACAAGGTCAGGGCTTTCGCGGTGGAAAACGAGGCTTTAAAAAGAACCAACAGCATCTACCGCGAGAGGATTGATCAGTTGGAAGACACCCTGTTCAGCAATAATAAGTATCACGAGATGGCCAGGGAAATAGAAAAGCTCAGTGCCGCCAATTACGGGCTCCGCGGCAAGCTCCGGGATCTGGAATGCCTGGTGGAGGCGGAAAGAAAAAGAAACTCCAGGGATCGGGTGGAATACCTGGAGAGAAAAGTTGAGTATCTGAAAAAACAATTGCAGCACCGGTTTAATGACGACCGTGAAACCGGCATACAGAACGCCATTATTCCGGTGGAAATCATTCCTGCCGGTTCGGAAGTCGCTGCCGCTTTTGAAACCAATCATTTTCAAAACAATGAGCAGAGCAAAAAACGCAAAAGAAAATGGTCCGCCATAGCGAGGGCCAGAAAAATATAGACCGGTGAATTCCCGTTCCGGCAACAGGACAAAATAAACCAGATGCAAATACGGATCACGGAGGTCAGCTATGTTTTATTTCCGCACCGTTTCAGTAAATCCGTTGTTGCCGGACCGGATCAACCGTTTGCGGGGTTTGTCCCGCAACCTGTGGTTCAGTTGGAATGAAAAGGCCAGGGAGCTGTTCAGAGACATTGACCCGCAGCTTTGGGAGCAGGTGGGTCACAACCCGGTAAAGCTGCTGCTTCAGGTGAGCCGGGAAAAGTTGGACCGGGCGGCGTCGGATGACGCGTATCTTGGTAAATACGACGCCGTGTTCGATGAATTTGATCACTACATGAACGGGGAAAAATGGCTGCACCGGCAGCACCCCCGGTACAAAAACCGCGTGATCGCTTACTTTTCCGCTGAATTCGGACTGCACGAATCCTGTCCGGTATATTCCGGCGGGCTTGGCGTGCTGGCCGGTGATCACGCCAAATCGGCCAGTGATCTGGGCCTGACCCTGGTGGGGGTGGGGTTAATGTACCGGCACGGTTACTTTAACCAGCGGATCACCCGTGACGGCTGGCAGGAAGCGGTATACCCGGAACTGAATTTCAACGAAATGCCGGTGCTGCCCGTGGTGGGGGAAAGCGGGCTGGAAACCACCGTGGCGGTGGAGTATCCCGGCCGCACGGTTTTTGCGAGGATTTGGGAAATTAAAGTGGGATTGACACGGATCTTTTTGCTGGACAGCGACCTGCCGTTAAACCTGAAGGAAGACAGGAAAATAACCGGGCAGTTGTATGGCGGCGTCCGTCAAAACCGCATTGCCCAAGAGATCATGCTGGGTGTGGGAGGGGTGCGGGCCCTTAAAGCCATGGGTATTGAGCCCTCTGTCTGGCATATTAATGAAGGACATGCCGCGTTTTTAACCCTGGAGCGACTGCGGGAAATGGTCAGTACAGGGGTCCCCGCGTCCACGGCCAGGGACGCCGTCAGGTCAAACACGGTTTTTACCACTCATACGCCGGTGCCGGCCGGCCACGATGTGTTCGACCGCCCCATGGCGGAGAGCCACCTGAAGGAGCTGTGCGCCGACACGGGCATGGAATGTGAAGCTTTCATTGAACAGGGGTGGGATGCCCAGCGGGGTGAGTTTAACATGACTCTGCTGGCCATGCGCATGAGTGGTTACTGCAACGGGGTGAGCAAGCTGCACGGCGAGGTTTCCCGCCACATGTTTCACCGCTTTTATCCGGGGCTGCCGGTAGAAGAGGTGCCGGTTACGTCGGTGACCAACGGAGTACATGCCGGTTCGTGGGTTGCCGGGCCCTGGAAAAGAATTTTTAACCGCCATCTGGGTTCCGGTTGGGCGGAACCGGGCCATACCAAAGATATTCTGTCGAAGCTTAACCGGATCCCGGACCGGGAAATCTGGTCGGCCCATAACGACTTAAAAAACGACATGGTGCGGTTTGTACGGAAAAAACTGCGCGAGCAAATGCTCCGGCGCCGGGAACATCCCGATGCGGCGGCCGAAGCAGGCAATGTTTTGCTCCCCGGCGCACTGACCATCGGGTTTGCCCGCCGCTTTGCCACCTATAAACGGGCCACCCTGATTTTCAGCGAGCCCGAAAGGTTGGCGGCTCTGTTAAATAACCCCGGCCGTCCGGTGCAGATAGTTTTTGCCGGCAAGGCCCATCCGGCGGACCGCGCAGGCAAGGAACTGATCCGTGATATCCTTGATTATGCCAAACAAGAGCATTTTCGGGGCAAGGTTGTATTTCTTGAGGATTACGACATCAACGTGGCCAGAAACCTGGTCCAGGGGGTGGATGTCTGGCTGAATAATCCCGTTTGGCCCATGGAGGCCAGCGGCACCAGCGGCATGAAAGCGGCTATGAACGGGGTGCTGCACTGCAGTGTGTTGGACGGCTGGTGGCCGGAAGCATATAACGGCAAAAACGGGTTCAGCATCGGCAGTCCCGGTGATATGCAGTTAAACCGGCCGGAACAGGACCGGAATGATATTCTCAATCTGTACCGTGTTTTGGAGGAACAGGTGATCCCGCTGTATTACGAGCGTGAGGACAATATACCCGTCCGGTGGGTGGCGATGATGCGGGAATCCATTGGTACCGCTGTTGAGCGCTTCAGCACCGCCAGGATGGTTGCCGAGTACGCCGAACGTATATACATTCCGGCCATAGACCGGGGCATTGCGTTTATGGAGTCGGGTTTGGAAGCAGCCGAACAAACCGGGCGTTATAAAAAGTTTTTGCAGGAGAACTGGCACCATGTGCGGGTGGATCAGGTGAGCACCAACGGCAGGTGGAACATGGAAGCCGGTGAAGAACTGGCCCTGGAATCGGTGGTGAAGCTTGGCCCCATTACCCCGGAGAGCGTGGCCGTGGAAATTGCCTTTGGCGAAGACCGGGGCGGCTACCTTGATCACCTGAAAACCAGGCCCATGACTTTACAGGGCCAGGTGGGGGAAGGGGCTTACCGGTTTGCGGGACGCCTGCCCCTGGGGCGGGGGACCTTCGGGTATACCGTCCGGGTCAGGCCCGGTTACCAGGGCCGGACAGCGCTGTTTGATACGCCGCTGGTACGCTGGGCGGACAGTTTTTAGAGCCACGCAATGTTTTCCCTGATCCTGAACATCAGCAGCGTCTCAAAGGAGGCGCGGATCAGGTCGGCGTCGTCGGCGCTCAGGTCGCCGGACCGCGCCATTGCTTTAATGCTGTTTGCTGGTTTGCCAAGTATAAAATTACGGGTGTGGTGGCATTCATATAAGGAAAGGGGACACACCTTCTTCGAAGTAATTTCCCCAACTTATGAGTGTCCCCAATTAAATGTAAAAAAACACCGGGTGAGAGCATGCTGCTGGTAATCATAAGAACACTGATTCTCTACGTCGCGGTTGTCGTAGTTATGCGGATCATGGGCAAACAGGAAATCCGTCAGCTTCAACCATTTGAACTGGTGGTTGCGCTGATGGTTGCAGACCTGGCGGCCATTCCGATGGAGGATACGGGGATTCCTCTGTTAAGCGGCCTGGCACCGATAACCGTGCTTATGGCGGCACAAATCACCATGTCCTTTATTTCAATGAAGAGCGAAAAGGCGCGGGGGATTATCTCGGGGAGCCCGAGCGTGGTTATAAAGAATGGTCGCATTGTTGAGCAGGAACTTAGACGCCTGCGTTACAGCATCAACGATTTGCTGGAACAGCTTCGGGTCAAAAATTATCCCAACCTGGCCGACGTTGAGTTCGCCATCCTGGAAACCAACGGCCAATTAAGTGTAATCCCTAAATCCCAAAAGCGGGCGGTACAGCCTATTGATTTACAGATACCCACTGAGTATGAGGGTTTGCCCCTCGAACTGGTGGTCGACGGTGTTGTCATCCATAAAAACCTGCGCCTTGTCAATCTTACTGAGGACTGGTTGCGAAACGAACTGAGTAAGCTAGGGGTAAAAGACCTCAAAAAGGTGTTTTTTGCCAGCCTGGACACGGCGGGTAAGCTCTTTTACCAGCCAAAAGCCGATACAAGCGGGGGAAGGGTATGAAAATATATGCCGTGGTGGCCGGGGTACTTATTTTTTGGGTGGGGCTGGGGTTTTATACCATTGATCGTTTTCAGGGCAATGCCACGCAGATGCTGGATGAGATCGGGCGGACCGAGACAGCTATTTTCGCTGCCAGATGGGATGAAGCTGCTGCCAGTATCGACAACATAAAAAGAGCCTGGGAAAAGCACCAGCGGTGGTGGAACGTATTTATTGATCACGATGAAATTGACAACATCGATACGGCACTGACACGTACGGAACAATATGTCAAAGCCCGGGAAAGAGTCTTGGCCACCGGTGAACTGGCGGTTTTGAAATTGATGCTGGAACACATACCCGAAAAGGAACGGGTTAGCTTAAAAAACATTTTTTAATGGGAACAGCACCAAAATGGGGACAGTCTGCCTGTCCCCATTTTGCTTTTTAGGTTTGCTGCATCAGGTGGTCAGGTGCATTCTAAATTTAACTTCGGCTAATAGTTTTAAACATCTGGAGTTTAAAACGGCGTTGTAAATTTACGCTAATATCAGCGCTACTTTGGTCAAGCTTTTGCGTCTCCCAGGCCGCTTAAGGATTCGATGACGTGCACGTTGTGGCCCAGGGCAAAAACCACCAACCGGTCATTTTCGTTTATGATATCGTTACCGCGGGGAACGATGATTTTGTTGCCCCGCTGAATTGCTCCGATGATGGTGCCGGCCGGCAGGCCGGACTTGTGCAGCGGCCGGCCCACAATCTTGCTTCCGGGCTGTACCACCAGCTCAATTACCTCGGCTTTCTCATTAAGCAGCAGGAACAGGGAAAGGAGCCGGCCTCCCTTGATAAAACGCAGTATTTCGCCTGCCGTAATCAGCCGCGGGCTAATGGCGGCGTCCACACCCAACTGCTCCACCAGCGGAGCGTAACCGGGGCGGCTGATTTTGGCGATCACCTGCTTTGCTCCCATTTGCTTGGCTAAAAGGGCCAGCAACAAGTTTTCTTCGTCCAGGCCGGTGGTGGTGACGAACCCGTCGATGTCGGCGACTCCCTCACGCCGGAGCACCTCCAGGTCGGATCCGTCGGTGCACAGCACCAGGGCCTCGGGCAATTTTTCAGCCAGTTCCCGGCACCGGTCCTTGTTCTGTTCAATTATTTTAATCCGCATTCCCTGCTCACATAATTTTTCAGCCAGGTAAAAACCGATCCGGCCTCCGCCCAGGATCATTACACTGTGCACCTTTTGCCTTTTTCGTTTAACCTTGGTGCAGACTTTGCCGATGGCATCAGAGTGCCCCAGCAGGTAAATAACGTCACCGGGCAAAACCATATCCTGGCCGCCGGGGATTAGCATGTCGCCGTTCCGGGAAATGGCCACAATCAATACCGAACGGGGCAAATCCATTTCCATCAGTTTTTTGTTGACAAATATGGTCATGGATTCATCAACAGAGATATCGGCCAATTGGACCCTGCCCCGGGCAAAGGGTTCCATGTGCACCGGCAGGGCCATGGTCAGCAAACGATTAATCTCAATGGCCGCGGAATAATCGGGGTTGATAATCAGGTCGATACCCAGATCTTCTTTACTGATCAACAGGTTGTTGGAATAGTCGGGGTCCCGCACCCTGGCGATGGTCCTGGTGATGCCAATACGCTTGGCGGTCATGGATGCAATCATGTTGACCTCGTCACTATTGGTGACGGCTATTAAAAGATCAGCTTCCCGGACCACAGAAGAATTCAGGGTTTTGGCTGCCGAGCCGCTGCCTCTGATGCACAGGCAGTCAAAATCCTCTTCTATTTTTTCCAGTCTGGCATTGTCTTTATCTATTATCACCAGGTCATGGCCTTCGGCCAGCAAACGGGTGGCTATCTCCTTGCCCACCTTGCCCGCACCGATAACGATGACTTTCAATTTATTCACCTCGTGGGAATACTGCAGGTATTTACGTCATTAATATTTAAATAGTATAGAGCATGAAAAATCTTTTTTCAATCTCATTTTAACGCCGTTCCTGACGGTACCGGGAGTATGAAATGAATTGTGATTGGTTCCGGGGGTGTGTAAAGTGAATGATATCTGGTATCTGGGTGAAGGCGTATGGGTGGTATATACCGAGGACATGCAGACAGCCATGGATTTCGCGTCCATACCGGACATCAAGCATGTGACCACATATTATAATGCCCTGGGAAAAAGAAAGGCAATGCAATTCAAGTTCTTTCAGGGCTCCGATTTGCGCCCTGGCCGCTGTCTGCTGCACTACGCCTGCCGGTCCCTGGGACTGGATTTCAACCGGGTTCTCAGGCTTCCGCTGAACGAACCGGGCGTACCTTACAGGGTTGCCTTTGGCGGACATAGCTATCAGCCCGATATGTTCCATCTTTATAATGATTTTGAGCCGCAGCGAAAGAAAAAGAAAAAAAGGGATAATACATAAGAGTCAGGAGTCAGGAGTCAGGAGTCAGGAGTCAGACCACTTGAGCCTGAAGCAAGCTGCTGGTGCCGTCGGCGCGGGAGCCTTGAGCGAGCAGGGACAGGTTAACCACGCTTTGATGTGACAATACTTGAGTTTGTAAGAAAGACGGGTGAGGATGTGCTGTATGACGTTGCAGTGTCGGAGATCAAAAGAATCAGGTTTTATTCCCGGGAAACTTTAATCTGTTTCGGTATTTTTGTGGTTGCCGCCTATGCCGGTTATCTGGCGGCGGTGCTCCTGGGCCCGGGGCAGGCTGAACATTATCTGGAATCAATAAAAAGTGTGGTGGTGGGCCAGGAAATGCCGGAAAATATCTTTTTATTCATTCTGGCCCGTAATACCACGGTGAGCATCCTGGTCCTGGTGTTGGGGATTCTTACGAAAAGCATCTGGCCGGTATTGGTGTTGATTTTTAACGGTGCTCTAAGCGGATTTTTCGTTCAGATGCAGTCTTTGCTGTATAACCGGTTTAGTTTTGAAATCTGGCTTTTCGGGCTTTTACCCCATGGTATTCCGGAATTGGGGGCGCTGTTTCTGGCGGCCGGGGCGTCATTCTACTTCGGCCGTATGAGAAAAACCGGGCTTTTTAACTGGGCCGGCGTTATGCGCACTTATCTGGTGGTGGTGTTTCCCCTGCTGGTGGTGGCGGCGCTAATTGAAACCTTTATCACTCCGTTCCTCATCTACCGTTTCCTGGCTTGATCGGTAATTTACATCATTTTAAAGGATTTTTGCAGCCGGAAAACTAATATACTTATTAGCCGGGAAGAAGGGGATGCCCCGGGTTTGGAGGGGAATGGATGATTCTTGTTACCGGTGGTACCGGCCTGGTGGGGCGGCACCTGGTGCGCGCATTGCTGGCCAGGGGGCACGGTGTGCGGTGCCTGGTCCGTTCAGTGGACAGGGCCGGTCAGGTGCTGCCCCCCGAGGTGGAATTGGTCCGCGGGGACATTAACGATCGCGCCGCTGTGGACAAGGCCTGCACCGGTGTGGACAGGGTATTTCATCTGGTGGCTGTAATCAGGGAAAACGGTGCGGACACCTTTGAGCATATCAATGTTGAGGGTACGCTGAATCTGGTGGTGGCGGCCGGCCAGGCCGGCGTCAAGCATTTTGTGCACCTGAGCGCCCTTGGGGTCAGTGATAATCCAAAATACAAATACGCCTATTCCAAGTGGCGCGGGGAAGAAACGGTGCAGCAAAGCGGGCTGACCTGGACGATTTTACGTCCGTCGGTCATATACGGGAACGGGTTCGGTTTTTTTGACCGGCTGGCTCAGTCGTTGCGTTTTACGCCCCGCCCGTTTGTGCCAGTGCCGGGTAAAGGGACCGCCCTATTTCAGCCTGTAGCCGTTGAGGACGTGACCCGGTGCTTGATTAAATTGATTGAAAGCCCGGCCCTGGTGGGCAAAGTTATAGAAATCGGCGGTCCGGAGCACCTCAGCTATGCGCAGATGCTGGATCTGCTGCTGGAACGCCTGGATGAAAAACGCTATAAGTTTTATGTGCCCATGTTTTTAATGCGGTTGACGGTGCCGCTGATGGGCAGTTTCTTAAAAGACCCGCCGGTCACTACTGTGGAACTGAAACAGATGGAACTGGACAATGTGACGGATACCCAGGCGGTGGAAAAAACATTCGGTTTTAAACCCCGGACACTACGCAACGGTCTGCGTCAACTGTCCCATATTGGAGGTTGGCAGTTGGAGGTTAGGGGTTAAAAGTTTAATATATAAAGTTTTAGATATAGAAGTAAGAAACGGGCTGGTTAGCCCGTTTCTTTAATCCACTGGTATCCTTTGTTGTTCCAGGTGGCGAAGTTATTGAAATATACATCGCCGGTGCATACCCCGTAGGTGGGGTCCACCGGTACGGCTTGCCCGCCGATATTTAATTCAATCCAGGTGTGCGGCCCGCTGTCGCCCGGGTTTACCGCCCGGCCTTTGACGGTTTTCAAGCTCAGCCCGGCCGCTTCCGCCAAGCCGGCGTAATAGCGCGTCAGCCCTTCGTCGGCGCCCCGGCCGGTACGCATCAGCCCGGCAATGTCCGCCGCGGTGGATTGCTCCAGGCCTTCCCTGGTGTCCCAGTCATAATTAAAAACATGGATCATCAGGTTGTAAATAATTCCGGCCCGCTGGAGCGGGTCGCTGTATTTATTTTTAAAAAAGGCGCCTGTTTGCTTCAGCTTGTTCTCGGCGTCGGCGGAGGTAAGCTGGACAGTGCGGGGGCGGTATACTTTGCCGGCCGGTTCCAGCAGATACCGGTCCGTATCTGTAAAGGCGGTTTTAAAAACCCGGCTGATAATGGCCGTCGTTTCCGCCCGGGTTACTTCACGGTCCAGGCCTACAGTGCCGTCGGCATAACCTTTGAGGATGCCTTCGCCGGTCAGCAGCGCCACGGGGTTCAGATCCGTGAAAAAGTAACCGGCATAATTATAAAAATCTTTTTTGTCCGGGTCTTCAGGCAGGTAAGCGGCAGATTTTTGGTACCGTTCCGGCAGCCCGGCATATTCCTTGAAGTTGACGGTTTGCCGCCAGGCATTTTTGTCAGGTATGGGAAGTTTAATGAACAGCCTGTTATCCTCTTGTTGGAAATGTCCCTGTTCCACCAGGGAAACTACCAGTGCCAACCAGGCCACCTCAAAGCGGGTAGCCGGCTCATCGGGCTTGAAATGCCCGTCGGTGTAACCGGGCAGATAGTATGCCGCGGCATTCAGGTACTCTTGTCCCCATCCCGTGTGGATGTCCGGATAGTCCGGGGCGCCGCTGCCGCTTTCCGCCATTTCGGCACCGGCCGGGAACAGGGCAAGGGCAATTTTAGCCAGTTCTCGCCGGGATATGTTCTGGGTCGGATGAAATTTTCCGTCGGGATAACCGCCGATGACCCCTTTTTCAACCAGAAAGAGGATATCGGATTCGGCCCAGTGACCTTTGATATCCGGGAACGTCGCGGGCTGGGCGGCCGGTGAGGCCGTGGGCGGCAGTGCCAACAGGAACAGGACCACCGCGATGATGAGAAAAAAACTTTTATATGCTTTAAACATGCTCCGCTCCTTTTTTCGCGTATTTCTTCAGCCAGGCGAAACAGGCGTCCCACACCTGCCGGTGATGCCGCGAGAACTGGTGGTCGGCTTCGGGAACGTACAGAATCTCTTTGGGTTCCCCGGCGCCGGCAAAAATCAGTCCGGCGTCGGCGGGGTCGACTACGTCGTCCTTTTCGCCCTGGATCACCAGCAACGGACGCGGCCAGAGCCTGCCGGCCAGCGCCGGGATGTCGTACCGCTGCAAATCGTCAAAGAAGGCTCTGCGCAGGTAGGCAATGCCGTCTTCACCCACCAGGGCGTAAAGGTCTCCTTCGTCGTCAACCGGGCCTTCGGCAAATTCACTAAACACCTCTGTCAACCGGGCCGGCGCCGCCCAGGTACAGACGCCGGCCACCCGGGGGTCGCCGGCCCCGTGGCAGATCACGGTGGTGCCGCCGAAGCTGCGCCCCATGGTGAACACAGGACCCATGCCGGCTTTAACGCACCAGTCCACAGCGCAATTAAGGTCATCCACCTGGCCGGAAAGGGTGATATTTTCAAATAAGCCCTCGCTTTCGCCAATACCGCTGAAGTCAAACAGCATGGTATTAAAACCGTGGGTTCCCAGTTCTTCGCCCATGGTTTTGGCGTTTCCTCCACCTTCCTTGCCGCCGGTGAACCCGTGGCAAACTATTACCACCGGACCATTGGGTCCCGCGGGGGAATACAACAAACCGGCCAGGTTCAGCCCGCGGCTGTTTTTGAACCGTATCTCCCGCCAAATATTCTTCTCAGCCATACTTTCCTCCCCTTACTCCAATCAGTGACGTACATCAGCCCCAAGGCTTCAACACAAAAGAAGGGGTGTGTCCCCTTAGTCCAATTAGGGGACATTCCTCGGCCCCAAAGCCATGACCCCAGATAGAGGTGTGTCCCCTTAGTCCAATTAGGGGACATTCCTCGGCCCCAAAGCCATGACCCCAGATAGAGGTGTGTCCCCTTTCCTCTATAGAGTTATTTCTCGCCATTTTGTTCCGGTTTCGACCTGATATTCCTTAATTAAAAAAGCAGAGGCATACCCTCCGATGACGGCAATGTCCTCGGTATGCAAATAGTGGTTGGCGGCGGCATCAAAAAGCACATTGGCCGAACCGGGCAGTTCCTCGTCCGGAAACCATAGCTTTACAGTCACCGGAAAGCGGGGCAGAGCCTGGAATACGGCGGTTATATCCGCATCGTCCCGGACTGTGCCCCCCAGTGCGGCAACGGCTTTTACAACCGTATCGGGCGATTGGCCGGCAATCCATTTGGTCAGGGGGTAAATGCTTTCCCTTTGAAAAGCGTTAAAGAACACCATGCCGTTTTCCAACTCCCGGTATGATATTTCCCGTCCGGAAAGCGGAGTGCCGTCGGCCCGCCCGAGATAATTAAGCACCACCAGGCGCCAACCCATGACGGGCAACAGGGAAGTGCCATGAAAGGTAACTCGGCCGCCGGGATAGGATACCGATATTGATTGGCCGAAGCTGGCAACAGTAAACATGCCCGCTGCAGAATCATATTCAACTCCGCTTTTGGCGGCCATTTCCTCCGGGTCCAGGCTGCTGAAATGCTGCAGCGACTGATCAAAGGCGCTCTTATAGTGGCCGATTTCCTCTTTGCCAATCATGTAGGCCCGCGGCTCATTCATCCGTATCAAACGCTCCCTTTGGTACTGATTATTGCTCCCGAAAGTATAATATTTTCTTTTGTCCCTGCTATTTCCTGCCCCGGCTATTGCATTAATACCGTTAACCTTGTCCGGTTGGGGGCGGTTATGGCAATTGGTGCAGGTAAAACTGTTTTCTTGTCGAATGCTAAGGATGTTGTTTTTTAATCACCCTGGCAATTAAGGAGCAAGGGCATGTTAACTGCTGCCACATTCAAAACAGGATTTCAGCGCGGCCTTTTCACTACCTGGAAATTGGCCAAAGTAATTGTTCCGGTATACCTGATGGTGACCTTGCTAAAATATACGCCGGTGATGGGGCTGGTGGCCGGTTTTTTTGAGCCGCTGATGCATTTTTTCGGTCTGCCCGGTGAGGCGTCCCTGGTACTGGTGCTGGGTAAGGTGCTGAACCTTTATGCCGCCCTGGGGGCGATTTCGTCCCTTGAACTGACCGGGCGGGAAATTACCATCATTGCCACCATGCTGCTGCTGTCGCACAATCTGCCGGTGGAGTCTGCGGTTTCCGCAGGTACCGGGGTAAGTGCGATATGGATCACTGTCTTTAGACTGGGTATATCTGTTATTTCTGGCTTATTGCTGAATTTGATGCTTTAAATTCTTCTGAATTCTGACTCCTGACTCTTGAATTCTGAAACATGAGGTGCCGAAGTGGACTGGATGGGTTATTTACACGAAGCCCTGCCCGGTGCGGGGCAGAATGTTTTGCTCATGGCGGCCATTGTGATCCCGTTGATGATCGTCCTTGAGGTGGCCAGGGAGCTTAAAATACTTGATTGGGCCGCCCGGCGGATGTCACCGCTGATGGGCTTTTCCCGCCTTTCACCCCAGGCCGCCTTTCCGCTGCTGGTGGGGATCATATTTGGTATTGCTTACGGCGCTGGTGTCCTGATCGAGGAAGCCCGCAGCGGCCGGCTGGATTGGAAAGATATTTTTTTAATCAATATTTTTCTTTCTGTTTGTCATGCCGTGGTGGAAGACACCGCTCTCTTCATGGCGGTGGGCGCAAACGGGCCGGTGATCTTGCTGGGCCGCCTCATCGCGGCCGTTCTGATCACCTGGCTGATCAGCCGCACCGCCTGGCTGGAACGGGAGAACTTGCGCCATGGCGCGCCGGGTGAGGTAAAGAGCGGCGGAGTCAACTGTTGACAGCAAGCTTCCGCAACCGCCCTCGGGCGCCCGCAAGGGGCGCCCCTACGGTTTTACCACCATTAAGGCGTCTACGGCCAGGCAGCCTTCCGCTGTTACCAGCAGCGGGTTGATGTCCACCTCGGCAATTTCCGGGTGGTCGTGCAGCAAAGCGCCCAGCTTGACCAGACAACCGGCCAGTGCTTCGATATCGCCGGCCTCCCGGCCCCGGGCGCCGGATAGTATTTGGTGCGAGCGGGTTTCTTTGATCATTTCCAGGGCTTCGGCGCCGGAAACCGGGGCCACCCGGAAAGAAACGTCCCGCACCAGTTCGGTGTATATACCGCCCAGGCCGTATACCAGTACCGGCCCGAACTGGGGATCCCGCCTGCCGCCGAGGATTACCTCGGCGCCGCCGGCAGCCTGGCGCTGCAGCATTACTCCGTTAATCCGGGCCTCCGGCAGACGGGACTTAACGTTATCCACAATTTGTTGATAGGCTTTGGCCGCTTCGTCAAGGGAGGCAATATTAAGTATAACCCCGCCCAGATCCGATTTGTGGGGCACGTCCGGGGAGACTATTTTCATCACTGCCGGGTAACCGAGCATATCGGCCCGGTTGGCCGCTTCCTCCGGGCTTTTGACCAGAAACCGCCGGACGACGGGAATGCCGTAAGCTTCAATGATGTCCAGGGCTTCTTCGTCCAGGGCGGGCAGCCCGGCGCTCAAAGCGGATTCCAGCACGGCGCGGACCGCGCCGTAGCCGCTACTTTCCGAAGGTTGATACTCATTTAAGACGCTGCCTTTAACCGCACTGTGGTAATGGTAAAGCCGGGACAGGCAGTACATGGCTTCGTCCGGCGATCCGTAAGCCACCACCACGCCACCCCCGGCATATTTTTCAGCGTATTTGATTTTATGCGGCCCGATGGTCCAGATGGCGGTGGGTTTATGGGGGTGGCGGGCGGCCACTTCGTTAAGCAGGCCGACCATATTATGCGGGTCGCTGTCCGGGTCAAGATACGCGGTGGTATTGCACAGCACCGCGTCCACAGAGTCGTCGGACAGGATCTTGTCCAGGGCACCGGTAATAACCCCCCGGTATCCCCTGGCCATTCCGGCCGGCCAAATATCCACCGGGTTGCCGGGGGACATCCAGTCTGGAAACACGTCGTTTAGCGCCGCCATGGTATCCGGGGAGAAACCGGCTATTTCCAGCCCGTATTTGCCGGCGGCGTCCGCGGCAATAATCCCTGCGCCGCCGCTGACGGTGATAATCCCGACGCGCCGTCCCCGCATTGACCGGTAGGTTGTCAGCGTGCGGTTCAGACTGGCCATGCGGGCGGAACTGTCCACCCGGATGATCCCGCTCTGGGCAAAGGCGGCGGAAAAAACATCATCCTCGCCGGCCATGGAGCCGCTGTGCGAGCTGACCGCCCGGGCTCCTTCCTCGGTGCTGCCGGTTTTCAGCACCAACACGGGTTTGCGGGGTGTGATCCGGCGGGCGGCCGCCAAAAACTTCCGGCCGTCCCGCAGCCCTTCCATGTGGATGTTGATGATTTTAATCTCCGGTCGTCCGGCCAGGTATTCCAGACATTCGGTAAAACCGATGTCCGACCTGTTGCCGATATCTACGCCGATACCTACGCCGCCGCTAAAATCATCGGCCGCGTTTATGAAAATGCCGGACTGACAGATTAAACCCACCGGCGCCGTGCGGAAATCAAATTCGATGAACGAAGTATGGAAATTGATGAAACTGTTAACCAGACCTATTGTATTGGGCCCCACAATCCTGGTTGGAGTACCGGCGACGGCAGCCAGGATTTCCTGATGCAGTCGTTTTCCTTCACTGTCGTCGGCGTCGGAGAAACCCTGGGTGATAATCACCACGGCTTTGATGCCTTTGGCAACGCACTGCCTTACCACTGCGGGAACCTCTGTACGGGGTGTGGCGACTACCGCCAGGTCCACCGGTTCAGCTATGTCCGTCACTGAAGGGTACACCGGTATATCCAGTATGGCGCCGCCCCGGGGGTTAACGGGATATATTCTGCCTTTGTAACCGCTATTCAGCATTTGCTCCAACACATTGAGCGAACCCGGCCCGGTGCGGGAGGAAGCTCCCACCAGGGCTACCGACGACGGATATAAAAACAAGTCCAGATTATTATGCCGCTGTGACATGGGTTACCTCCGGTTCTGCGTTTATATAACATTTTAACATAAAAAAAGCTTGCCAGGGGGCTTGTCGGAGTGTTATATTGTTAAGTGTCAATAACCTCAAATTCAGTGAAGGGGAAAAGTAGGCTGGAAACAGGCCCCCAGGGAGGGAATGTCACCGACTGGAAGCATTCCCGGCCATGACCATCTGAAGTTCTCCCCGGAGAAGCCGGCTGAAATATAATAAGCGTTTAAAAATCCGCTTATTGAGTAGGCTTGGACGTATGCTTCCCACGTTACAGGGAAGAGGGTATCGGAAATAATCCTGTACTCATGCCGAGTGGGTCTGTATGGTAAAGATACGGATCAACCGGGGTGGTAACGCGGTGGCAACGCCTCTCGTCCCTGGACGAGAGGGTTTTTTGTTTGCGCGGGGGAATTTTCCCGTACCTTTGCAGAGTGGACCCGGTGCACCGGGTCAACCAGGGTGGTACCGCGGAAGCAGCCCGTCGCTTTCGTCCCTGTATGGGGATTAGGCGACGGGCTTATTATATTTACGGAGGGATTGGCATGGTCATAGTCATGAAACTGAATTCCAGCCCGGAGCAAATTGAAAATGTGAATAACCGGCTGCGGGACAGCGGGTTCCAAATCCAAACCATTCACGGTGTGAAGCGGATTGTCATCGGAGCGGTGGGCGACCGGGCGGCTATCAACATCTCCACCCTGGAAACCATGCCCGGTGTGGAAAAGGTGCTGCGCATCATGAAACCGTATAAAATGGTGTGCCGGGAAGTGCGCGGTGAGGATACGGTGGTGCAGGCGGGCGGCGTACAGATTGGCGGCAACAGGCTGGCGGTTATTGCCGGGCCCTGCGCCGTGGAAACCAGGGAACAGCTTTATGCCGCCGCCCGGGCGGTGAAAGAAGCTGGCGCCACGGTGCTGCGCGGCGGCGCTTATAAACCCCGGACTTCACCGTACAGCTTCCAGGGGTTGGAGGAAGAAGGCTTGCATCTTCTCGCGGAAGCGGGCGCGGAAACAGGGCTGGCCACCGTTACCGAAGTGGTGGACGAGGAAAGCATGCAGACTGCCGTACGGTACGTGGATATTTTGCAAATCGGCGCCCGCAATATGCAAAATTTCCGGCTGCTGCGGCTGGCCGGGCAGGTTAAAAAGCCCATCCTGTTGAAAAGAGGTTTATCGGCCACCATTGAAGAATGGCTGATGGCCGCGGAATACATTGTGTCCTCGGGCAACGAGAATGTAATTCTTTGCGAGCGGGGCATCCGCACCTTTGAGACCAGTACCAGGAATACCCTGGATCTCAGCGCTGTGGCGCTGGTTAAAACCCTGACCCACCTGCCGGTGATCGTGGATCCCAGTCACGCCACCGGCAAACGCGAGCTGGTGGCTCCCATGTCCCGGGCGGCGGTGGCGGCGGGGGCCGACGGGTTGATCATTGAGGTGCATCCCGACCCTTCGATGGCGCTTTGCGACGGTCCCCAGTCTCTGAACCCGGAAGAATTTGACGAACTGATGGGCAGGATGCGCCCGTTGGCTGCCGCCGTGGGGCGGGAGATATAAACGACGGAGGGAGTTCCGTATGAAAAAACTTGGTTATCTGGGGCCACCGGGCACCTTTTCGCACACTGCGGCCATGCAATACGCCGCCGGCAAAAACTTTCTGCCGGTCTGCTGTTCCGGTCTGGAAACTGTTTTTCGCCGGATTCAGGCCGGTCAGATGGATGCCGGGGTAGTGCCGGCGGAGAACTCCACCGGCGGCACGGTTGGTGAAACTTTGGATCTGCTGTCGGCGGTGGATGGCGTTTTTATTACGGGGGAACTCCTTCTGCAGGTGCATCAGCACCTGCTGGTGCGCCCGGGCGTTACGCTGCAAGAAATTAAAAAAATATACTCGCACCCCCAGGCGTTGTTCCAATGCAGGCATACGCTGCGGGATAAGTTGCCCGGCGTGCCCGTAACCGAAACAGCCAGTACCGCCGCCGCCGCTTTTGTGGTATCGGCGTCTGACCGCCCGCCCGCCGCCGCCGTGGGTTCCATCAGCGCGGCCGAAAATTACGGGTTGGAAGTGCTGTGTTCGGATATCCAGGACAGCGGGGACAGCAACGTAACCAGATTTTTGGTGCTGGGGCGTGAGAAAGCGGCGCCGTTTGGCGGACCGGTCAGGACATCTCTGGTGCTGGCCGTCAAGGACCGTCCGGGCGCTTTGTATCATATCCTGCGGGAGTTCGCCCTGCGCAAGATTAATCTTACCCGTATTGAATCCAGACCGGCGGGGAATAAACTGGGCGATTACATTTTCTTTATTGATTTTCTGGGCCGGGAGGACGATCCGGCGGTGCGGACGGCCATCACCGATATCGGCGAGTTCGTTTTGTGGCAAAGACTCCTTGGTTCATACCCCGTGTACCGGGATGCAGACGATCTTGATGCGGACGGGCTCGCCCCTGCCGACGAAACGATTAATCTGGCCAATATCCGTGAAAAAATTGATCTGGTGGACAATGAGATGATGCGTCTTTTAACTATCCGGCAGCATCTGGTGGACGAAGTGGCCCGTTTTAAGGCCGGCCAAAATCAAATAGTTGACCGTCAGAGAGAGGAAGAAATTATCAGCCGGGTTAAGGAACTGGCTGCGGAAAACAACCTTGATCCGGTAATAGCGGAGCAGATCTACCGCTTGATTATCCGTGGTTCAGTACTCAGGCAGCGGCAGCTAATCTCCCTTTAATCATATAAAACACCGCAGGGGTCAGGTATGTGACCGTTTACAGGCATTATCTTGACGCACCCCCGGAGCGAAGGGATAATAATACCATGGAAAGTTTGTCGAAGTTCACCCGGACTTGCGACGGACTTTCTTTGCCCGGACGCCATTAATATAGAATATAAGGGTGATGATTTTGCCTGTCAGCCGGCAAAAAAATTCCGGAGCCGGGTTAACGGACCGGGAACTGCACATGCTTTTGGAGATAACCAGGGTTATTACCTCCAGCCTGCCTTTGCAGCACCTGTTTGAAGTGCTGCACGCCTATATGAAGGAATTGGTGCGGTATAAAATCGCGGTTTTATACATCAAGGAAAAAAACAGGTTCAACTTGAAGGCGGGGGTGGGCGCCGATGATCAATACATGGCTTCTCTGGAAAAATGGGCCGGCACTAATTTTTTGCTGAAAAAAATCAAAGCCAGCGGCCGGCCGTGGCGTGCCACTCAGTTTATGGACCCGGAAATGATTCAAAAGCATCCCTTTTATTTAAAAGTGTTGGCGCCCCTTGATGTCATGTACACCATGGGCGCGCCCATCAGGGTGGGACATCAGATCCTGGGTAGTATTCATCTGGGGCGCGCCGTGCCGGACGGTGATTTTACAGAAAAAGAGATGCATATCTTGGAAGCGGTGACCAATATACTCTCCCCGGCCATACGCAATATCCAAATCCGCCGGGACAGCTGGCAGTCCGACGACATTATCGTTTCCGGCTGCGGGACGGAATCAGCACGGCAAGACCACCTGCCGGGGGACGAAAACGAGGAACAGAAAATGAAGGTGTTAAGTTCCGTATCCTCGGTGATGGCCAGTGAGCTGCGCACTCCGTTGGCCAACCTTAAAATGTCCTTTTATTCACTGGCCAGGAATTCAGCCACCGGGGTGATGGCCCGGCAGGATCTGGAGCAGATGGACAGCTCCATCAAGATTATGGACAAAACCATCAGCTTCCTGAACAACCTGTCCAGAAACCTGGACTTGAACCGGGAGTGGCTGGATATAAACCATTTGCTTGACGAGGTATTGCAGGCTCTGGCGCCCATTGTGGATCCCGACGTGGTGATTGTTAAAGATTATTCGAAGGTTTCCAGGTTGTTTTTAGACCGGGGCAGAATGCATACTGTATACGGCAACATTATTGAAAACGCCCTGGAAGCCATGCCCTGCGGAGGACGCCTCCAGATCACCACGACGGAAAACCAATCCTCGGTCAGTGTGGTCCTGGAGGACAATGGTTTTGGGATGGACAGGGAAGTCAGCCGCCATATTTTTGAACCATTTGTGTGCGCCAAACCGAACGGTTTAGGGCTGGGGATGACGGTATGCAGGAAGATCGTGGAGGCGCATGGAGGCGCCATCAAAGTCCGCAGCACCCCGGGCAAGGGCACCGCCATCTGCATTGAAATGCCTGTTCATGATGAGGCGATGATACCGGAAGACCAGTTGACAGACACCCGGGAAACCATGTATAAAATATAACAGGACACAGGGGAAGGTGGAATGTGTGCGGGAACAATATAACAAAGCATTGAAAGGGGAGAGATATGATGGCCATCACCCGCAATGACATCGCGCAAATACTTATCGATTACCTTAGCTATCGTATTACCCGGGAAAAACTTGTAGATTGGGCTCAAAAATCCCTGATGGAGGATGACTTTGAAGAAAATGATTACTCGACTCTAAAAGGGATTACCGGTCACCTAAGTCACGCTAACGTCAAAAACGGCATTACCTGGGAAGAGTGTCAAGGCCATTTGCAACGACTTGGATACCAAATAGAACTACAGATTATCGACCAGAGAGCAGTTTAAACTATAAGCACCTAAAAACGTTTTTCAAATAATCAGCCCGCCGTGAACAGGCGGGCTGTATTTAGTGCAGGGACTTTTTATAGTTTTCCAAAAGCTCCTTGGATAGCTGTTCCAGTTCCTTCTGGGTATTTTCATCAATTATTTCCTGCATCTCCAGCATCTGTTCCTGCATGTCCCGGGAAATGGTGATGGGGATCTCGGCCCTGATGGCCAGGGCAATGGCGTCGCTGGGCCGGATGTCGATCAAGTAATTATCGCCGCCGGAGGCAAGGTATAACTCAGCGTAATAAGTGTTATCCTTAACGCTGGTAATCTCCACGCCGGTTACCTGCGCGCCCAGGGTCCGGCAAATGGTCAGGGTGATATCGTGGGTCATCGGCCGGGGCGGCGGTTCTCCTTCCATGGCCATGGCTATGGAGTGGGCCTCCAGTAAACCGACCCAAATCGGCAATACCTTTTGTTCGGTATTGTCCGTCAGCAAGATGATGGGAGAGCCGGAAATATCGTAAGCAATGCCCTTAACTTTAACGATCATCGGGACATTCCTCCAGTGCAGTATAAATTTAACCTGGAGCCGTTAATACATAATATCAATGATTATCCCGGTTGTAAAATATCAAAGCGACTGTTTAGCTCCGGCGAAAGATTAAATTTAACAGCCAGCCTACAATACCGGTGACTAATGCCCCCCAGAAGGCTCCGCTGAAACTGTAAATGTGAAATCCCGGTACCATTAGGGAAGCCAGGTAAAAGGTCAAGGCGTTGATGATGAAAATAAACAACCCCAGGGTCAGCATGGTGAAAGGCATGGTTAGCAATACCAGTACCGGACGGACGAAAGTATTAATGACGCCTAAGGCAGCCCCGGCCAGGAAGGCCGGCAAAATACCGTCTATATATATGCCGTCCAGGAGTCTGTCAGCCAGCACCACCGCCAGCGCGTTGAGCAAAAATGTCAGTATCCAGTTCATTTTATATCCAGATCTCCTTGATCACCGTTAATCGGCTTAGAACCATTCTATTAAATATTCTACCATGAAATTACGGTTAAGATTATTTTTTATCGGGCCGGGAAACAAAATTATGTGTAATGAATCGCAGGCGCTTTTTCTGGTACAATAAATTGTATAATTCTTCATTCGACAAATCATTCCTGCACAAAAGGAGCACAAGGTGGCCGATATGGCAGATTCACACTTGAAATGGGTTAAAGGCAAGGTTAAAAGAGCTATTTTGAACTATGGGATGCTGAAAGACGGAGACAGGGTGGCCGTGGGGTTGTCAGGCGGCAAGGACAGCATGGCCATGCTGCATTTGCTGTATCTGATCCGCCGGGAAATACCGGTTGATTACACGCTGCACGCCATTTATATTAATCCCGGTTGGCCCGCCGAGGTTGATGTGATGGACGAGTTCTGCCGGGCCAGGGATGTGCCTTTCACCAATAAACTTACCGACATCGGGGAAGTGGTTTTCGAACATCACAGCGACAAGAATCCCTGCTCGTTATGCGCCAACTTAAGGCGGGGGGCAATCAATAACACGGCCCGGGATCTGGGACTGAACAAGTTGGCCCTGGGTCACCATCTGGACGATGCCGTTGAAACATTCTTTATGAGCCTGCTTTTTACCGGTCAGTTCAGAACTTTTTCACCTGTCACGTACATGGACCGCAGCGGAATTACCCTGATCCGGCCGTTAATTTACCTGACTCAAAAAACTGTGGAGACACTTGTGCAAAGGCATATGATTCCGGTGGTCAAGAGCCGCTGCCCGGTGAACGGGCGGACAAAGCGGGAAGAAATGAAAGAACTGGTGGGTTTGCTGGAAGAACGCTACCCCGATTTGCGAACCAGATTTCTCACCGCGCTGCAAACCCTGGACCAGCAAAACATGTGGCCGCCCATGGTGTGCCGCAATATGCGTGAACTGCACGCCCGTCAAACCGCAAGCAATGCGGCGCCCGGGGAGGAGGAGTATTAAGATGAGGAAAAAGAGGGAAGGTTACACCTTTGGTTTGGCCATTACCGGATTAACCATATTCCTGTTGGTGTATACTTTTTTTTATACCAGCACCTTTCGGGCCTTCCAGGGGCCGTCCGGCGCCTGGGCTGAAGCGGCGGCGTTGTCCGCCACCGCAGTGCTGGCCGGTATGCTGATGGAGTTGGGCCGTTTTTGGGGTTCGCCGTTGGAATTTAAGACCGATGCCGATTTGTTGATCTTCCAGGGGATACCGGCGGCTGTTTTGAGTGTTGTGCCCGAGCCTTTCTGGCTGCAGGCCGGAGGCAATACCTTCCCGTTTATTTTTTTCGCCGACCCGGTGGTCACCGCCATAACGGGAGTTTGGCTGGGGATGGTGTTGTTCCGTGGTCTTTTCAATAACAAGACAGTCAAAGAAAAAGAAGACGCCAGGGACGATTTAAAGGGAAGAGTACCTAAAAACGTTTGATTCTTTAAAAGTATGGCTGTTGAAAGGCGTTTTGTCTTCCTTGGCGAAACGACATTTAGCGGTCAGGGGACACACCTCTATATGGGGTCATGTCCAACAGGCCTGAGGTATGTCCCCAACGTATAAACCGTTGGAGTTGTCCGGCGTGGAATCGGAGTGAGCGAAGGAAGACAAAACGCCTATACTGATTTGTCAACAAAATAATATTTAATTCAAATTATTTTTTTGCCAATAAGCAGGAAAATATTGTAAAGTATGTAATGATAAGTAGTGGAGGTGTTGCCCCATGCTTTTTGACAGGTACGGCGAAATTTTGACGCGTCTGGAGGAACTGGGCTCCCGGGTCGGCAGTTTGAACAACCGGGACAGGCAGGTAATGCAAAACTTGCTGGAGGAACAGGAGTGGTTAAGTGCCACGCTGGTTAAAAGGGCGAAATTCCTGTTGGAGGAGATCGACCGCAGTTTTGAAAAGCTGTTTGATTGGATGATTACCTTTTCAGACCTGATCGACCGGGCCTCCGGACACGGCGGCACTCCTGCGGAGGTGCTGCGGATGGAGAGGATGATGCAGGAAGCGGATGACCTAAGGGAACGGCTTAACCGCATGGTTACGGACCGGGACCACGGCGAGGATATCCCTTTTATTGTCACTTCAGGAAGCGGGGAAAAGGGAGCGGGGCTGGTGCCGGACAGGGAACAGTTCAAACTGCCGGCCGGGCCCGTGTCGGAAGCCCGGCGGGAGGCGGCCCCGGCCGGTATAAAAGCGGAAATTTTGGTGGACAACGAGCCGTCTTTGTTGCTGCCTTCCGGTACCCGCGCCAATACCGTTGCCCAGGTGAATGTCCCCGCGGCGGCAGTAAAAAGAATCAAGAAAAAGGAGCGCAGGAAGAACAAAATCCGCGACGTTCAGCATAAATACCTGCCGCCCAAGGAACTGCTGGCCGCTTTGGAACAAAAAATGGCTGCCGCTTGTGTAAGCAGGAGTCAGGATTCAGGAGTCAGAAGTCAGAATAAAAAGCCTGAGAAACACTAGGTTTTTCAATTTTAAAATTGTTTATTGACAAATATAGCAGTTATTTTCATTGGAAGGCAGAGCCCTGGAGTATTTGAGTTTTAAAACTACTGAATTCTGACTACTGACTCCTGACTACTAATGAATTTCCTTGCAATTGAATGTCGGATGGCATAAGATGGTGGGGCGAAGGCTAATTTAACACGAGGTGAATATCTTGCAGGAGACAACCGGCAATTATTATGCTGAAGAAGGGATCGCCGTTGTGGGCAGGTTCCTGGAGGCGATTAAAAATGAGGACACTTTAACTTTCTGGCGTTTAATAGACCGGCGCGGGCAGGGATATTTCATGGGCATGTGGTACTACGCCCTGGGCAACGCCGGCCTCGGCGCCGTTTCCCTACTGGCCGAAGACGAAAATTTCCTGAAAGACGCTTTGTCCGCCATTATTGGAGAGCTTAAAGCAAACCTGGGTGAACTGGCGAATAACCCGGCCTTCGGTGAAATCCGTTATACCAGCGACCTGCAGGCGCTGGTGCCGGTAACCGCCGGATGCGGGCCGGAAGGAGCCATGCGTACCGATCATGTCCCGCTGGTAATGGAGCTTGCCTCGGCCGGAAGCGAAGAGGGGGGCCGGTTTGCCGGCGCCCCCGTAGGTATGACCTGCTGGAAGATCGACGCCCTGAAGTGTTTCCGCATCCAGGTGTCCTGACCCCGCTGGTTAAGCTTTTTTAGCCAGTGCGCCCACTGGACAGGCATCGGCGCAATCGCCGCAGCCTGAACATCCGCTTTCACTCAGAGGCAGGTCGCCGAAGGTGGAGACGACACGCTCAAAACCCCGCCGGGTAAAGCCCAATACACCGCTGCCGCCGCGCAGGCAAGCTCTGACACAGCGTCCGCACAGCACGCATTTATTGGGATCGAACACTATGCCCGTGGCACTGTCGTCAACCGGCAGCCCCCGGTCCAGCACCGGCAGGTTTTTAGGTTTCAGCCTGAGTTTTCTAGCCTTGGCGATGCGCTGTAATGCGCAGTCGCCGTTGGCCGGGCAGTTTTTGCAATCCAACCGGTGATTGGACATTAAAAGCTCAAACCCCGCGGCCACCAGGGCGTCCACCCGCTCGCTGCGGGTTTTGACCACCAGCCCCTCGGATACCGGCAGGGTACAGGCGGTTACCGGCATGGGGCGACCCTCAACTTCCACGAAACACAGCCGGCACGAGGCCGGTTTTTCTTCGTCATCCCGCACGCCGCACAGGTGGGGGATGTAAATATCGTTGTCCAGGGCCGCCCAGAGCAGCATTTCCCCTTTAGCGGCGCTGATGGTTTTGCCGTCAATGACTATGGTTACCTGGTCAGCCATTTATTTAGCCCCCTCTCTCTGCTCCCGCGCAGCCACTTCGCTTGGCGGAGAGAGCTTTACTACCGCCTCGTACTGGGGCGGGCAGGCCACCTTGCAGCTGTCGCACTTGACGCATTTTTCCTGGTCGATAACCTTGATGCGGTCCTCGTTGGAGTAAATGGCTTCCACCGGGCAGCTGCCCACGCAGGCGTCGCAGGAACGTTCGCATTTATCGGGCAGGATGTAGTAAGCAATCAGGTCTTTGCACATCAGGGACGGACAGCGTCCTTCCTTAATGTGGGCTTCGTATTCATCCCGAAAATGTTTAATGGTGCTGAGCACCGGATTGGGCGCGGTTTTGCCCAGGTTGCAGAGGGAGCCTTCCTTTACCCTGGCGGCCAGCTCCATTAACAGGTCGATATCCCCCGGTTCTCCGCGGCCTTTGGTGATCCGTTCCAATATGTCCAGCATCTGCTTGGTGCCCAAACGGCAGAAGGTGCACTTGCCGCAAGATTCCTTGCGGGTAAAATCCAGGAAGTAGCGGGCTATTTCCACCATGCAATCGTCCTCGTCCAGCACCACCATGCCCCCGGAACCCATCATGGCCCCGGCCCCGGTGAGGGAGTCGAAATCAATAGGCGTTTCCAGCGCGGATTCGGGCAGGCAGCCGCCGGAGGGGCCGCCGATTTGCACGGCTTTGAATTGCTTGCCGCCGGTTATGCCGCCGCCGACCTCGAAAATAAGCTCGTTTAACGTGGTGCTCATGGGTACTTCCACCAGGCCGGTGCTTTCAATCTTACCGGCCAGGGCAAATATGGCGGTACCCGGGTTTTTCCCGGTGCCGATGCTTCTGAACCAGTCGGCGCCGTTATTTATTATGTGCGGCACGTAAGAAAAGGACTTTACGTTGTTAATTACAGTTGGCTTGCCCCACAGGCCGGCGTCGGCCGGGAAGGGAGGCTTGTGCGTGGGGATGCCGGCCCGCCCTTCCATGGAGGCGATTAAGGCTGTTTCCTCGCCGCATACAAAAGCGCCGGAGCCCTGGAAAATTTCAATGTCAAAGTTAAAACCCGCGCCCAGGATATTTTCACCCAGCACGCCTTTTTCCCGGGCCTGCCGTATGGCCATGGTAATTCGTTCCACCGCCAGGGGATACTCGGCGCGGATGTAGATATAGCCCTTTTCCGAACCAACCGCCCGGCCGGCGATAATCATTCCTTCCAGCAGCGTATGCGGGGTGGATTCCAGGATGGTGCGGTCCATAAACGCGCCGGGATCCCCCTCGTCGGCGTTGCAGATTAAATACTTCGGCGAGCCCTGGGCATTGCGGCAGGTCTCCCATTTTAAACCGGTGGGAAACCCGGCTCCGCCCCGGCCGCGCAGCCCCGAATCTTTCACGGCGGCAATGATTTCCCCGGGGTCCGCCTCCAGGGCCTTGACCAGCGCGCCGTAGCCGCCGGCGGCAATATAATGGTCGATGTTTTGCGGGTCGATAAAACCGCACTGGCTTAATACAATTTTGTTTTCGTGAATTCCCCGGGGGAAGTCCGAAAAAGTGGGGAAGAAGTCGTTGGGCTCCAGGGCGACCAGGGCGAATTCGAAACCGGGGTCGCCGTCGACAAGGTAGTCCCGGATGATCCTGGCGCCCACGCCCTCGTTTACGTTCCCGTACGCCAGGGGAGGGAAGCCCTCGTTATAAATGACCATAATCGGCTCGGCGTAACAGTGCCCCATGCAGCCCACCTCGACCACGGTGGCTTCCAGTTGCAAACGGCTCAGCTCGTTTTTAATTTCTTCCACCAGTTTCAGTGCCCCCGCTGCCCGGCCGCAGGTGGCGGTCCCAATAAGAATCAAAGGTTTTTCAAACAGTTTGTTCCTGTTTTGCTCAGCCTGCTCTTTAAGCGCAGCGTAAACTGCGGCTGGTTGATTGTTTCCGGCCATTTATTCTTCACCGCCTTTTGCCGCGGCCGCGTTCTTTTTGTCCAGTTCATAGGAGAACAGTATACCGTCCACCCTGGTGGGGGTTATTTTCCCGTTAACTTCTTCGTTAATTACAACCACCGGGGCCATGGTGCAGCATCCCACGCAGGCCACCCGTTCCAGGCTGAACTCCCGGTCTTCGGTGGTTTCGCCCACCTTGATCTGCAGGCGCCTTTCCCAGGCTTCCTGAATGATGTTGGCTCCGCGCATATGGCAGGCGGTGCCCATGCATATCTTGACCTGGTTTTTGCCCGGCGGGGTCAGGCGGAACTGATTATAAAAGGTAATCACCCCGTATACGTCCACCGCGGGAATATGGAAATGGGCGGCTGCTTCCTGCATGGCCACCCGGGGTACGTAACCCAGTTTGTTTTGCACCTGCTGCAGCACGGGGATCAAGTTGCCCCGGCTGTCGGGAAACCCGGACAGGATGTCCCTGGTTGTTTCCACGGCTATTCTGGTTTCCTCGGCGGTTAATTTCAATCTCATCGCCCCTGTATAAATAAATTAATCAAAATTGAAAGAGATTCTTTTGCACCCAGTCACGCAGCGCTGCGTTAATATTATAGAGGTTATCCAGGTTCAGGTTCCCGCCCTGCTCCTCTACAGCCTGCGCCAGCATTTCCTCCGGCGGCTGCTGCTTGTCTTGAAGAGTCTGGGTTTTGCTGAGCCGGTCTTTAATCATGTACAGCGCCAGGCGCGGCTTTTTATCGCATACGTCCACCACAAAGGCATAGCCGTTACGCCTTTCACATTTAAACTCGTCCTCCAGGCAAAAATCCCAAAGCACGTCGTTTTTAATCTCCTGGAAAAAATTCATTTGCCGGCACCATCCTATCAAGTTGTTGGAGTCGTAAAAATTTTAGCACAGTTAATGAAAATATGCAAATAAAATGATAAATAGGACTATCTTTTAATCCCCATGTGCATGGCGGCAACGCCGCCGGTGTAAGCCCGCACCTGCACGTCCGCCAGCCCGGCGGCGCGGAACATTTCAGCCAGTTTCCGGCGGCCCGGGAAGTCGCCGGCCGACTCCTGCAGCCATGAATATTCCTTGTAGCTGCGGGCAAAAATTTTGCCCAGCACGGGCATGATGTAGCGGAAGTAAGCGTAGTAAAATTGCCTGAACACCGGAATGGTGGGCTGGGACGTCTCCAGGCAGACCACTTTTCCGCCGGGTCTGACCACCCGCCTCATTTCACGCAGCACCTGCAGGTAATCCGGCACGTTGCGCAGCCCGAAGCCGATGGTCACGTAGTCGAAGGTGTCTGCGGCAAAGGGCAGTTCCATGGCGTTCCCCTGTACCAGTTCAACCTGGTCCAGGTTCAATGCTTTTATCTTGGCGTCGGCCACTTTGAGCATATTGGGGCTGAAATCCAGTCCGTAAACCCGGCCGCCGGCGCCGACGGCTCCGGCCAGCGCGATGGTCCAGTCGCCCGTACCGCAGCACACGTCCAGTGCGGTCTGTCCGGGTTTGACGTCCATGCGCCGCATGGTATCTTTGCGCCAGGCGATGTGCCGCCGGAAGCTGATCAAGGAGTTCATAAAATCGTATTTTTCGGATATTGATTCAAACACTTCGTGGACCCGTTTTTCCTTCGATTGGACCATTATGTTTTTCTCCCGCCGGTGGTTACACCTAGTTTACCAAAAGCATGCGGTCGCTTTCCAGGGCTTTACCGCTGGCTTTTTCAAACATGGCCAGCAGGTCGGACACCCGGGTATTCGCCCGTTGAGATCCGGATATGTCGATAAGTACCCGTCCTTCGTGCAGCATCAGCGTCCGGGTGCCGAAAGACAGGGCCTGTTCCATGTTGTGGGTCACCATCAGGGTGGTTAGCTTATTATCTTCCACAATGGTCCTGGTTATTTCCAGTACCTTGGCGGCGGTTTTGGGGTCTAAGGCGGCGGTATGCTCATCCAGCAGCAGCAGCCGGGGTGCGGCGATGGTGGCCATGAGCAAGGTCAGGGCCTGTCGCTGTCCCCCGGAAAGCAAGCCCACCTTGCTGGGCAGCCGGTTCTCCAGCCCCAGGTCAAGCAATTCCAGACGTTCTCTGAACAGTTGGCGGTCGTTCCGGGTCACCCCCCGGCACAGCCGGCGGCGTTGGCCGCGCCGCAGCGCCATGGACAGGTTCTCTTCAATGGTCATCGAAGCCGCCGTGCCCATCATGGGGTCTTGAAACACGCGTCCAATGTATCCCGCCCGCACGTGTTCAGGCTGGCTGTGGATTTCCCGGTTTTCCAGCACTATGCGTCCCCGGTCGATTTCAATGACGCCGGCAATGGCGTTCAGCAGGGTGGATTTACCCGCCCCGTTGCCGCCGATGATGGTGACTACCTCACCGGGTTCCAGTCGCAGGGAGATTTCCTGGATGGCCACCCGCTCGTTTACTCCCCCGGGGTTGAATGTTTTGCCAATGGACTCAATAGCCAGCATGTTTCTCACCCTTCCCTCGGGAGCGTTTCTTGTTTAGATAATCTTTCAGCACCGGGGAGGCCAGAGCCATCGCCACCAGCACCGCGGTGAACAGCCTCAGGTCCGTGGGGGCCAGTCCGAGCTGCAGCACCACCGCGATTACCAGCCGGTAGATCACCGAGCCGATCACCACGGCCACCAGTGCCCGCAGCAGTGTCATGTGACCAATTAAAACCTCGCCGATAATCACCGAAGCCAGACCCACAATAATCATCCCGATACCCATGCCGATATCGGCAAAGCCCTGTTGTTGTGTTGCCAGGGCGCCGGAAAAGGCGATTAAGGCGTTGCTCAGGGCCAATCCGATCACTTTCATGGCGTTGGTGTTGACACCCAGGCTGCGGATCATTTGCTCATTGTCCCCGGTGGCACGCAAAGCCAGGCCCAGCTCCGTTTCCAGGAACCGGTAAAGAAAAAATACCACCAGGATCACCGCTGCCGTGCCCAGAATAACCACGCTAAACTGCCTGGCTACGCCCCAGCTGATTAGATCGGTGTAAATGGTATCCATACGCAGCAAAGAGATCATGGGTTTGCCCATGATCCGCAGGTTGATGGAATAGAGGGCAATCATGGTCAGAATCCCGGCCAGCAATGGGGTTATGCGCAGCTGGGTATGCAGGAATCCGGTAACCAGACCGGCAGCTGCTCCGCAGAATAACGCCACTACGATACCCAGCCAGGGGTCGTTCCCGGTTACGATCATATGGGCGGCCACCGCGGCGCCCAGTGTAAAGCTGCCGTCTACGGTGAGGTCCGGAAAGTCCAGGATGCGGAATGTGAGGTAGACGCCCAGGACCATAATACCCCAGAGAAGGCCCTGTTCCAGCACTCCGGTAAATATGCTTACTGACATTTATTGCCTCCGCCATAAACTTTATAATAATTAATACCCCGGACAAAAAACTTTGCGACCGGGCGTTCCGTGAAAGACCGGAGCGCCTGTCGCAGTATAAAGAAAAGGGATTCAGATGCAGTTTATTCGATAACCTGGGCCGCTTTGGCCTTCAATTCGTCGGTAATAGTCACGCCAAACCTTTCGGCGGCTTGCAGGTTGATCACGATGTCAGCGCCCTTTTGGGTTTCCACGGGAATGTCGGCGGGATTTTCGCCGTTCAGCACCCGGAGCGCGCTCTCGGCGGTCTGGCTGCCCAGTTTGTAGTAATCAATACCCAGCGTGGCCAAGGCGCCTTCTTCAACGGAATTGCTTTCACCCGCAATCACGGGGATTTTGTTTTCCTCGGCCACCTGCAGTACTGCTGACAGGGAGGAGATTACGGTGTTGTCGGTGGGCAGGTAAATAGCGTCCACCTTGCCTACCAGCGACTGGGTTGCCTGCATAACCTCGTTGCTGGCGGTTGCTGTCGCTTCATGCAGGGTGAGTCCCAGGTCCGGCGCCGCTTCACGGGCTATTTTCACCTGCACCTCGGAGTTTACTTCGCTGGAGTTATAGATAATGCCCACGTTTTCGGCGTCGGGCACCAGTTCCTTAATCAGAGCCAACTGGTCGGCCACCGGGTTCATGTCGGTGGTGCCGGTGACGTTGGTGCCCGGTTTATCCAGGCTGTTGACCAGTCTGGCCGCCACCGGATCGGTCACGGCGGTAATCAGAATGGGGATCTCGGTGGTTTCGTTGGCCATGGCCACGGAAGAATCGGTAGCAATGGCCAGAATCAGGTCTTTTTGATCATTAACAAACTTGGTAGCAATGGTCTGCAGGGTGTTTTTGTCGCCCTGGGCGCTCTGGTAATCTACCACCAGGTTTTCGCCGTCTTTGTAGCCGTTTTCTGCCAAGGTGTCTAAAAAGCCCTGCCGGGCGGCATCCAAAGCCGGGTGTTCCACAATCTGGATAATGCCAAGCTGTACCTGCTTGGGCTCCTGCTGACCCTGGGACTGCTCTTCGGCTTTTTCCCCGCCCCCTCCGCAGCCCGCCAGGGCAACAGTCATAACGAGGATCAGCACTGCCATCAATAATTTTTTCAAAACCGCACCTCCTATAATTTATATATACTATAGACGGAACGGCACGTAATGCCTGCTTAAACATTTGTACCAGCGCCTTTTATGTATATGGCCGTTCTAGCAACCACGTGCCATGCTGCCGTCCTGCTTCTCTTATGCTACATGAAGGATAATAGTCTGTCAATTAGTGTATATTGTATATCCGACCCCGGGCTTATATAATTGTCAGGAAACAATTAATTCACGACTAAAGGCGAGGACGGTTATGTCGCAGAACAACAATATATATTTAGGGCCCCTGCTGGTCTTGTCGGGCGCGGTGTTATGGGGTACCACCGGCACCACCCAGGCTCTGGCTCCGGAAGGAGCCACGCCCCTGGCCATCGGAGCCATGCGGCTGCTGGTGGGCGGGCTGTGTTTGCTGGCCGTGGCCATTTATAAAAAGGCCTTTGAACCCGGCGGGTATTGGCCGAAACACCTGGTGGCAACAGCGGCGATTAGTATGGCCGCTTATCAGCCATTGTTTTTTGGCGGGGTTGCCAAAACCGGCGTGGCTGTGGGGACTGTGGTGGGTATCGGCAGCGCGCCCATTATGGCCGGTTTGCTGGTGTTTATATTCAGGGGCGAACGGCCGGGTCTGAAATGGCTGGTTTCCACTCTGCTTGCCATTACAGGTTGCTATCTACTATTTACCGTTAAAGAAAACGTAACTGTCAACTATACCGGGGTGTTGATGGCCCTGGGCGCCGGCCTGGCTTACGCTTCATATGTTGTTTTCAGTAAAAGCCTGTTGGAAAAAAACCGCTCCGAAGCGGTCATTGCAGTTGTTTTTTGCATCAGCGCCTTGCTGTTGTTTCCTTTATTAATAGTTCAGCCGCTTGACTGGCTGTTGGCATGGCGCGGCTTGGCGGTAGTTCTGCACCTTGGTCTGGTGGCCACGGCCATTGCCTATTTACTGTTTGCCAGAGGGCTGTCGCTGGTGCCCGCCGCCACCGCCGTCACTTTAACCCTGGCCGAGCCGCTCACCGCCGCCACACTGGGAGTGACTGTATTGGGCGAGCGTCTTACCGCGCCGGCTTTTGCCGGCATCGGCCTTCTGTTTGCAGGCATATTGCTCTTGTCTGTCAGTGGGAAAAAAGGCTAGCCCGGGTTCAATAAATTCGGTAACAACCTCCAGATATCGGGATCTTCCATTCCCAGTCGCCAGATGGCTATCCCCTTTAAACCGTACTGATTTACCAGGTTCAGTTTCGCAGTCGTACTGTCGGTGCTTTCAAAATAAATATCGTGTTCGGCTCCTTCGACGTCACGGTAATTAAAATACGGCACCTGGCCCCGGTTGTCCCATTTAATGTCTGACTTGTACTGTCCCGCTGTTTGCATGGCCATCTGGTATGAAAGGTACCGGGAGGTCTTTTGAGCCAGGTTCCAGTCAAAACCGTAACCCGGGATGCCCAGGATGATTTTTCCCGCCGGTTTTAACCGGAATGACAGCTCGGCCAGAAATTGTATGTACAAGTTTCGATCTTCCGGATCAGTGCCAGTTGTCTTATTTCCTTTAATGTCATGCAGCCTCCGGGTTTTGATAATTAAAATTCCATAATCATTAGATTCATTCGGCGTTTAAAATTTTTGTCCGACGGGCCAGTTGTTCACGGTTCGGCAGCAGTAAAGCCAAAAGCAGGCCGATTACCGGGAACAGCATCATTACGTGGAATACGGCGGGCAGGCCCCAGTGGTCCGCCACCCAACCCAGCGCGGTTGCTCCGACTCCTCCCATGCCGATGGCAAAACCGAGCACCAGTCCCGAGGCCAGGCCGACATTGCCCGGCAGCAGTTCCTGGGCGAAAACCACGGTTACCGAAAAGGTGGAGATGGCCGTAAAACCGGCCAGGGCCACCAGCGCCACCAGTAAAATGCCCCCGGTCCTGGTAAACAGGTACAATATGGGTATCAGCAGGGACATCGAAGTTACAATAATGGTTTTTAAGCCCCAGCGGTCTGCCGCCGGCCCGCCCGCCAGGGTACCGAAAACCCCGGCAAAAAGGAATATTGATGTCAGGGTTGCCGCCTGGGCTTCACTATGCTGCAGGTGGTGGACGTAATACTGGGGCAGGAAGGTGACCATGCCGAAATGGGTAAAAGAACGCATGATCACCACCGTAACCAGAAGCGCCACCGGTGCGAACAAATACCAGGCGCTCACCGGGGGTTTGGGGGAGACGGATTTTTCTCCGCCTGACCGGGCCTGTGCCGGGGCTGCGGCGCCGGCGGCGTTACCGGCGAAACTGGTCAGGTAAACCCATAGGAGCGCGGCTATGACGCCGTTAATGATCAGAAAGCCGGTTGAGCCGCCCAAACCCGCCAGGCCGATGAATAAACTGGCCAGTACCGGGCCGGCTGCAAAACCCAGGTTGCCGCCCACCGAAAACAGGGACATGCCCGACGCTTTCCGGTCGCCGCTGGCCAGACGGGCAAATTTAGAGCCCTCCGGGTGAAAAGCGGCCACGCCGAGGCCGCTAACCAGCGTTGCCAACAGCAAGGTGGGAAAGTTGGGACTGAAGCCGGTAAACGCCATGCCGAGCCCGGCGGTAAGACAACCGGCGGGAACCAGCCAGGCCGCCCGGAACCGATCGCTCAGGATGCCGAATATAGGCTGAATGACCGAAGAGCTTAAATTAAAGGCCAGCATCACCATCCCTATCTGCAGCTGAGTCAGAGCGAACACCGGCTGCAGAAAAAGCAGCATAATCGGCAGCGCCCCCTGGTTGATATCGGTTACAATGTGCCCCGTGCCTAAAAGCGCCAGGGCTTTTTTGTTCATTTTCAATGCCGGTCAGCCTCTTTTTCGCTTAAATTTTTTCCATATGTTTAGAAGTTGTTATATTTATAACTTCAAGCACTATCGACAAATCCCTCTATTAAAAAGGTGAACCATTTGATTAGGCGAATATTAGAATATTGAATGATAAATGCCGATGGAAACGGGGGTGTAACTCTTTGCGGGAAAAGAAAAAGAAAGACACCAGCCGGAGTGTGCGGTTATTCATGATCCTGGACCACTTGAACTATAAAACGCCATATGGCGGTGTGACAGTAAAAGAGCTCGGGGAAAAATACGGGATTACCGAACGCCAGGTGCACCGGGATCTTGCAGCGATTCAAAACGATTTAAAAAAACCGCTGGTTAAAAGAGAGAGGGTTATAGAAGGGAAAAAGTGTGTTTTCTACGTCCTGGAAGCAGGCTACCTGCCCAGCATTGCTCCCGAAAAGGCCACGGCCCTTTTTCTAAGCCTGCTGCAGCAGCAGGGTTCCGCTCTTGCCGGACATATCAACGAGTTCAAGGATGTATTGGTGTCCACCCTGTTTAAGTATCACTATGATCCCCGGGAACTGGCGGTGGAAAAACTGCAGAACCGGATCCACATGGTGGAGGAAGCGCTGGTGGAACCCGGTTCGGTGGGGAAGGTGTTTGCCGGGGTGGTCGGCGCTCTTAAAGAATGCCACCGGGTAAAGCTGTGGTACTATACCGCCCACAGCGGAGAACTCACCGAGCGGGTGGTGGAACCGTACGGGTTGATCTGCAAACGCCAGAACTGGTACCTGGTGGCTTATTGCCTGGAGCGGCGTGACATCAGGGTTTTTAGAGTAGACCAGATTAAGGATGCCTTTCCCTATACCGGAGAAAAATTCACCTACCCCGCTGATTTTGATTTGCGTCAATATATGTCCAATAGCTGGGGGGTAATTAACGACGGCCGGGAATGCCGGGTCAGGATCAAATTCAGCCCGCAAGTGGCCCACCGGGTTAAAAATATGATCTATCACCATTCACAGACTCTGGATGAAGAGCTGGCCAACGGTTCGATAGTCGTAACTTTTAACGTTTGCGGTATTGGTGAGATGAAAACCTGGATTATTCAATGGGGTGAGAACGCTGAAGTTTTGGAGCCCAACTGGCTGAGAGAGGAAATGAAAAAAATGGCCGAGGATATAGCCAGCCTGTATCGCAGGGGTTCCTGGTCCGGCCATTAAAACTTAACAATCACGAAAAATACTATCGTCCTGCTCCAATACTTCCAAAACCTCATAGGTGAAATTATCCTGGCCGTATTGGTTCCATTCTTTTTGCAAATCCTTATTTTTGTGCGACCCGAGGTTTAATTGGAATTTATGCTTGTTGTAGGCGGCGTCCAGGTTAAAAGTGTCGCCGATAAAAACCTTGCCGTTAACCAGGTTTTTAATTTGAAAAATACCCATTGGTTTGATTTTTTGTTTGTAATCAAGTTTAATTTGTTTTCTGTCCGTAACCATTTTTGGTTTCCTCCCAGCGGGTAAGCGCATATTCCAAAGCATTATATGATTAAGTTTACAAATATGTCAACTGTATGATTGCAGGATTTCCCTCCGGCATAACGAATATACCCCGTTGGGTAAATGCCCTATAGCCAGTTGAAGGGGGGAAACTGCCCTTTTTCGAAACCCGGCGCAATGGAGACGGGCGGCGGAAAAAAGCCGGCAGTGGTGATGAACAAGAAAATTATATTTGGCTTAATCCTGGTTGCCGTGGCTGTTGTTGTTTTTATTGCATTTACCAGGGACAAGAGAGTTGAAGTTGCCGAACCAAACGATGAACAGGTCAAACTTGTGGAAACAGCGGTGGTGGAGCAGGGGAAGGCGGAACGGGTATCCGGGCTTTCCGGCGTTCTTGAAGCCACCGGGGAAACTACGGTTGCTTTCGAGGTTTCGGGGCGGATTCTGGAAATGCGCTATGCGGAAGGGGATAGTGTCAGCGTCGGCGCCGTACTGGCCCGGGTGGATGCCACAGAGTACAGCCTGCAGTTAACCAGTGCCAGGACCGGGATGGAAAAGGCGCAGGTGGGGTATCAGCAGGCCCGGGATGACTTTGACCGGATGAAACAGCTTTACGAGTCCGGCGCTATTTCCAGCTTGATTTTGAGAATGCCCAAAACAGGCTGAAGGTGGCTGAAGAGGACCTGGCCGAGGCCAGCCAGTCACTGTCATTGTTGGAACAGGACAAATCGGTGCTGATTGCCCCCATTAACGGCACGGTGCTGGCCAAAATGGCCGACCAGGGGCAGGTGACGGGTGCCGGTACTCCGGTCTATAAAATAGGTCAAATCAAAACCCTGAAAACAATTCTGCCGGTGCCTGATCACGAAATAAACGCCTGGAAACCGGGTCAAACGGTAATCATGGAATTATACAACCAGGAGCGACAGGGAAAAGTGACGCGGATTTTCCCCGCCACCAACGCGGGCACCGGTACTATCGGGGTGGAAGTAAGTGTCCCCAATCCTGAGCATGATTGGTTCCCGGGACAAGTTGTTCTGGCCGGTCGCGCTGAAATAAAGGACGGCATTTACGTGCCGGCGGGAGCGGTGATCAACCGGGGCGAGGAAAAGCCTTATGTATTCCTGGTAATTGAAGGTAAAGCATCAAAAAGAGCCGTTACTGTCGGCGAACTGTTCGGGGACAAGCTGGAAGTAACCTCCGGACTTAACTCCGGCGAGATGCTGGTGGTTAAGGGGGCTGAAAAGCTTTTTGAAGGCGATGTTGTGGAAGTGCCGGGAGGTAACGGCTAGTGATTGAGCATTTACTGCGCAGGCGCAAGGTAACACTGCTTTTCTTTATCATGATTACCATCCTGGGTGTGATTACTGCACTGCAACTGCCGAAGCAGGAACAACCCGACGTGGTGATCAGTGTGGCCACCGTAACCACGGTCTTTCCCGGCGCATCGCCGGAAAAAGTGGAACAGACCGTAACCAGGGAAATTGAACAGCACATTAAAGAAATCCAGGGTATTAAAACCATAAACTCCAATTCCGGCTACGGTTATTCATCTATTATCGTTTGGCTTACAGACGACGTGAACCCCAAAGAAAAATGGGACGAACTGCGTAAAAAAGTGACCGACGCCGAAGCCAAGCTGCCCGAGGGAGTTAAAAAACCCGTAGTTAATGATAACCTGGCTGCAGTGGCTTTTCTCTCTTTCAACATAACGGCCGAAAACCGGGAACAGCTTCTGAGCCTGCGGGAAACCCTGGATAACTGGAAAGACCAGCTGAGAACAATTCCCGGCATATCCAATGCCGAATACTGGGGCCTGCCGGACCGGGAAGTACGGGTAGAGCTTGACAACTGGAAAATGCAGCATTACGGCGTTACCTGGCCCCAGATAATGGAAGCGGTTAAAGGAGAAAACGAAAAGATCCCCATCGGCAACCTGGATGCCGATGGGCGGACATTCCAGTTGATCCTGCCGGAAAACTACCACTGGGAAAAACTGAACAGCGTCATTATTTCCATGACTCCGGAGGGCTTTCCGGTTTACTTGAAGGATGTGGGCCAGGTCACCCTGACCACATTAAAGACCGACGTATACCTCTACCAGGACGGGAAGCCGTGCGTGGTGATGGGGCTGAGCGTGGAGGAAGGTTCCGACGTACCTTCACTGCACGAAAAAGTGGAGGAAAAACTAACGGTTTTTGAACAGTCCCTGCCCGGCGGTTCGGAAATAATACCGGTTTTCTCGCAGAAAGATAATGTTGAAGATATGGCCCGGGAACTGTACCGGGAGATGATCATTGCCATAATGGCTGTTCTGCTGGTGTGTACCCTGGGTTTGAACCTGGCCACAGCCGTGCTGGTGGCCATAGCCATCCCCGTTTCCATGGCGGTGGGACTGATTTTCCTGCCGTTTTTGGATATCACCATCAATATGATGACCATCTATGCTTTGATTGTTGTGCTGGGGGTATTGGTAGACGACGCCGTGGTGGTTAACGACAACATCGAGCGCCGCCTGGAGGTATTAAAGGAACCGCCGTTGGAGGCATCGATAAGAGGAGCCCGGGAGGTTTCGGTCTCCATATTAACAGCCACCCTGGCCACTATATTTTCCTTTGGCCCGCTGATGTTCCTGGGCGGCATCAGCGGTGAATTCATCAGGCCCATCCCGGTGGTCGTCAGCCTGACCATGCTGGCTTCCATGGCCATGGCTCTGACCGTTATTCCGATTTTCCGCCATTGGTACGAAACAAAATATGGCGGCGGTGAAGGCCATAGAACGGCAGGCCTTTTGGGTAAACAGCTTAAGCACCTGACCCGTTGGTACGCCGGCTGGCTGATGCCGCGGATACTAAAACGGCCGCTGCGTACCGGCGTCATTGGAGTGATTCTTGGCACGCTGGCTTACGGGTTGATCCCCTTTACCCCGGTGGAGCTCTTTCCCACCGCCAACCGTGAAGAACTGCCCGTCGAGATTCGCTTGCCCAAGGGCAGTGATGTCGAGGAAACCAGGGCTGTGGTGGAGGAAATGCAGACCTGGTTGGCGCGGCAGCCGGGCGTTAAAGAGGTCTTAGCCTGTGCCGGGGCAAAGGCCAATCTCTGGTTTGGCGGCGGAACCGGCCTGGATAGTGTGGCGGATGAAAACGGGCAAATCGTGGCCATGGTGGATTTGGACCAGGTTAACACAACCGAACTGGTCGAGCAATGGAAAGAGGAACTGGGGCGTCAATACCCGGGGGTGGATATTTACCCGTGGGAACTGAAAACCGGGCCCCCGGTGGGCTCACCCATTGAAGTGCACCTGTACGGAGAAGATATAGCGGAACTGAGGGCGCTGACGCAGCAGCTGAAGGAGAAAATTTCGCAGGTGCCCGGGGCCGCCGATGTGCAGGATAACTTCGGCCTGGACAACAACACCCTGGAATTTCAGGTGAACAAAGCAGTGATGGAGCAGAAGCTGGTTACCTATACCGATCTGTCGCGGACCCTGAGGCTGGCCGGGGAGGGCATAAACATCGGCCAGTTCGACAACGGAAAGGATTTAATCGATATCAATATGTACGCTGCGAAACCGGACAGCGATCCGCTGGCGGTGTTCCGCCACCTTACAGTGCCCAATGCCGTGGGGGGCCAGGTGCCCCTTTCCGAAATAGTCAGCATTAAGCCTTCCTTTGGTATTCAGAGCATTCCGCACCGCAATCTCAACCGGTCGGTTACCATTACAGGCGACGTGCGGGGGAGGACCGCCACAGAGGTTATGACCGATGTAACGGCAATTTTGGAAGAAACTCAATTACCCCAGGGGTACCGTTGGGAAACCGGCGGCGAAATGACCGAGCAGACCGACATATTCAAGAGCATGGGCAAGCTTTCGATCATAGTAATCTTCCTGATCTTCATCCAGATTGTCATTCAGTTCTATTCCCTGAGCCTGCCGCTTTTGATTATGAGCACTGTTTATCTGGCTGCCGCGGGCAGCATGATTGGCCTTTTCATTACCGGTAAGCCTTTGGGCTTCATGTCCATGATGGGTGTTATATCCCTGGCTGGTATCGTTGTGCGTAACGGTATCGTATTAATAGACTTTATTGAAAGAGCCAGGGCCGAGGGCGCTGAGTTGAAGGAAGCGGTACTGCGCGGCGGCGAGGCCCGGCTGAGGCCGATTCTGTTGACCTCAATGACGGCGGTGGCCGGCCTGTCGCCACTAGCCTTGTCCGGAAACCCGCTGTTCGCGCCGCTGGGGATTACCATCATTTCGGGGCTGGTTTTCTCCACCATGATGACATTGATTATAGTACCGTCCCTGTACACGGCGTTAAGCGAATGTAAATTAAAGCGCAGAAAAACGAAGCCTTAAGAAAGAGCCTGGCTCTGCGTTGCGGCAGATTTCAATATTACTTTAATGAAATGCGGCACTAACTTGGGGTCGAACAGGGTGCCGGAGCATCTTCTAATTTCCTCCAGAGCCTGAATGCTGTACAAGGTCTGGCGGTAGGGACGCTCTGAGGTCATGGCGTCGTAGCTGTCCGCAATCCTGATGATCCTGGCCAGCAGCGGAATATTTTCTCCGCTCAGGCCATGCGGATACCCGGTGCCGTTGTAGTTTTCGTGGTGGTGCAGGATAATGCCGGTGGTTTTATCCAACTGGGGTACGGCCTTAACAATTTCACTGCCCCAGCGGCAGTGCTGCTGAAAAGTGTCCGACTCCCATTCATTTAACGTATCGGCTTTGTTCAGCAGGTTCCGGTCTATTTCTATTTTGCCGATATCGTGCAGGAAAGCGGCATAACGCAAAAGAGTAATATCGCTTTCGGGCAAATTGATTTCGCGGGCCAGTTTGACACTGTATTCCATCACCCTTTCAGAGTGACCGTAAGTGTATCGATCTTTGGCGTTAATGATCTGCAGCAGTGTCTGAAACGAATTAATCAGGTTTTTCTCTTCTCCCCGGGCGGTTTTAAGCAGTTCATCAAATACCGGTGAATAGAACTCGACCCTGTTTTTACTCAATGATTTGGCTCTGTACAGAGCCTGATCGGCGCGATGGATCAGTTCCTCGGGGGTTTTTGCAAACCCGGGAGCGGTGGCCACGCCGCAGGATACTGTAATTCCGCCCGCCGGTTGATGCTCCTCACCAACAAAGACGCGGTTATCTATTCTAATTCGGATCTTCTCCGCCAGAGCAACGGCATTAGCCGGGTTTAAACCGGGAAGCACCATGACAAACTCTTCTCCGCCGTACCGGGCGGCAAAGCCGGAAGGAGGTACATACTCACTGATTATTTGACCGATCCGGAAGAGCAAGTCATCGCCCTGTTGATGCCCGTGGGTATCGTTATAGTGTTTGAAGTCGTCGATATCAATCATGATCAATGATATGGGGTTTTCCGCGCCGGCGCCTTTAAAAAGGATGCGCAGTTGTTCCTGCAGATAGCGGTGATTGAAAAGCTGAGTCAGGTTGTCGGTGATGGCGAGATTGGTCAATTCCTCCCGGCTTTCCTTCTCCAAATCGGAGATGGCGCCGCTAAACCAGCCAAACAGAAACATTAAGCTGATGATAATCAGATTGGATTCAATAATAGATACAAAATCAAAAACACCTAAGTGATAAGAATCATAAAATAAGATAATACCGGTATTGATCAGAGGCAATATATAGGCAACTTTTTTGCCCATCAGGGAGCCGGCGATAAGGACGGGGATTAATAATACGGCTTTCACGTCATAAACATAATCTTTATTGATAATAAAAAGAACTATAATTGATGCTATTAAGGGAAAAGCTACAAATATTAAGTTTAATAACAGTAGGTTTCTTTTTTTAAAATAAGTTCTATCTTTTTTCAAAAAAAATACTAAAGTGGATTCTATTAAAAATAAAATCATAAATATTAAAGAGTATTTAATGAAAATATATGCATCAATAGCACTTAAATTTAAATTTTTTAAAATTACACCAAGTAAAATAAACATACAAGCCAGGTGTGTAATAAAAAGATTAGAATATATATTTTCATACCGTTCTTGTTGATAAAAACTCAACTACTTCACTCCTATAAGGTAATAGAGGTGAAAAATCACCTCTATTACCTTACTTTTGCAGAGACTTTGGTACCTGTGGCTGATAATGGCCAAAAAGGCATGCAGATGCTGATGATACACTAGCCAGGAATACCAGACTTGCTACAACAAAACCCAATAACTTATAGAAGATCTTATTCATTTTTTAAACCTCCTTTCCTTTTAATAATTTAGGATTATCCAATATTTTAAAAAGCTTATGTGCTGTTGGAGTGAGAATAAAAGAACTCCATATAACACCAAATGCTATACAAATTAATAACTCTGTGCTAGTGAGATTACTCAAACGAATTATTGTAGTTATAGAAGCAATAAGCCCCATTGAGACTAATGATAATTTTTTCAGCCTAGTCCGTCTTGCCAAGGATAAAATAGGTGCATTAGGGGAATCAATTGGTGCTAAGAAAAATAATAAAAAAGAGCTGATTATAAAAGAAATTAAAATAAAAACATCCGCTATCAAAGGCATCATTATGAGCCATGCTTTATTAGCTAGTAATCCCATCGAAGGAAATAATAGAGCAGTAATTATTGCGCATCGCCAAGCAGAGTTGCTATGTGCTCCACCTGCAAATATTCTTATAGCGAACACTGTTAAAAGGCATACAGCTGTACCAGGTAAAACACCAAGAATATATCCAATAAATAAGGACATACCAATGTTTATAAAATTAAAGCTTATAATCTCAATTGCATATGCTAATATTTCTTTTTTGTCAGCTGAAGCATTTGTCTTTTTAATTAAATAATGCGCGATTTTGGTGCTAAAAATCAAGTAAGCCATTGAATTCCTTCCCAACAGGTTTATTAATATGTGAAATAATAATAGCCAGTAATAGAATAACGATTGCTTGTGGCATACCAAGAAGTGTCCAAAGAATATTATCCGAAGTTATATTTTGGGGATCGACATTTGATATTCGAAAGTATAAAAAGTTAGTTGAGAACTCTAAAAATGCTAAAACAATTGTTGAAACTGATGTCACAAAAAAACTTTTAATAATTGAAACTTTAGCATTCTTAACAATATAAAACATAATTAGAAAAAGTAATATTAACGTATGAAACCCAAAGAAGAAAGAAAGGGATTGGATTGTATATGATAGTATAGCAAACCCAACACCGGCGAAAAATACTTTGAGCCAATTAATTCTAACCCTGGCAATGGCAAGACATAAAGCTATAATCCCAACCATCTCCGGAATGCCCTGCACAAAAAATAACAAAATTTCCTTCATGTTCTTACCTCGTTGTAGCGTATTTTCTGGCTGTCTTTGGGAGCGCGGTAATGTAAAGTTAAATTCAATAACGGGCCAAGAAATCCTTCTTTTTATGAAAAATTCTACAATAAAGTATAAATAATCTTTTGATTCCAAACTATGTTCATAATAATTGAACGAAGTACCTTTTTTAACTAAATAAAAGAGGCCGGCTTCGGGATTACGGTATTTCCCGGCCGGCCATTTTCTCGAAGGCGGTGATCCGTTCCACGGTGGGGGGATGGGTAAACAAAAGGATGCGAATAAAAGGATGGGGCTGGACGTCCGCCAGATTTCCGGCCGCCAGTTTGGCAGTCATGGCGGCTGCGCCGGCGGCGTCCCCGGTTAATACAATGCTGGTGCGGTCGGCTTGTCTTTCAAAGGCCCGGGAAACCGCATTCTGCACCGGCATTAATAACAATGAAAACACTGTCATGAATAATAGAAACAGCGGAACAGCAGACGGGTGTCCGGCCGGAGTTCCGTACCCGGCCAATATCTGCCGGTAGAACAGAAAAAATACAAGCGCACCGCCGGCGCTAAGCAGCATACCCAGAGTGACGTGTTGATGCTTCCAGTGGCCGATCTCGTGGGCTACCACAAGTTCAGCCTCCCGCTGGGAAAAATCCCGCAGCAGGTTATCGTAGAATACGATGCGCTTGGTCCGCCCCACCCCTGTGAAGTAGGCGTTTGCCTTGGTGGTCCGCCGGCTGGCGTCCATTACCAGTACGTCTCCCACTTCGATACCCGCGCCGGCGGCCAGTTCCACCACCCGGTCCTTAAATGGCCCGGCAGGCAGGGGCTCGAATTTGTGGAACAGCGGGTCGATAAACAGCGGCCCAAGCCAGGCCTGCAGGGCGAGAAAAAGAGCAAAAGCTCCTGCTCCCACCAGGGGCCAATGCAAGGTCCAGTTGCGCAGGATAAGATAAAGCCCTCCGAGCAATACCACGGTCATTACCGTATCAAGCACAAACCGCTTGCCGTAATCCGCCGCCCATGCTCCCTGGCTCTGGGTGGAAAAACCGAACCGGTGCTCCAGCGTAAACCCCTGGTAAAATTCAATGGGCAAAGAGACAGCAGCCAGCAATACCGAAAGCAGGACAGCGTAAATCATTACCTGCAGGTACGGGTTGGTTCCGGCCAACGGTACCCAGCCGCGGTGAAAGAAAAAAATTACCACCGCGGAGAGCGCCAGCAGAGTAAGTGCCCGGCCTGCCGCAAAAGAAATGTAACGCAGCCGGGCATAGTCTTGACCTTTTTCCACTTGGGATCGCTCAAAGTAAGTAAGCGTCCCGGGTGAGATTTCCGGCGGGGAAAGACTAAAATAAACCAGCAGCGCCAGCAGCGCCAGGCTGACCAATACTCCGCCCCACAGTAATAACAAACCCTTGCTCATTTCCATTTTACTCCATTCATCAAGAATTGTAGTAACTTACATTACTGCGGCACCTAATTAACATTATATGGCATTAACAAGGTGGACAGACCCTCCGGGCGGGTATTTTTTAACGGTTTGTTTTTGCACTGTTCCAAGTAAAAACCCCGGCGCTGTCCGGGGTTTTAATCACGGTAACGGGGGCGGTGTGTACCGCCCCCGTTACCGTGATTATTTATTTATGGCCTGCGTATGCCGGAATAAACGGTCAGCCGATAAACATTTGGACAAACATTTTACCGTAAGGGCCGCCGTTAACCACACCAATACCCACCTTGGTGAAGTTGCCGTTTAATATATTGGCCCTGTGCCCGGACGAATTCATCAGGTTGGTATGCGCCGAGTCCACCGTGGGGGCGCCGGCCAGGTTTTCTCCCGCGTAATGGTAAGATACGCCGGCTGCTTTCATCATGTCGAAAGGTGAGCCGTAGGTGGGAGATGTGTGAGAGAAATAGTTTTTGTTGATCATGTCCTGACCCTTTAGACGCGCCAATTTAACCAAAGACAGGTCGGCCTGCAGCGGTTTTAAACCAGCATTGGCCCTGGCTGAGTTTACCAGGTTGAGCATTTTCTGCTCGTCTGCGCTAAGACCCTGAACCGGCTGTTCGGGCTCAGGCTGCGGTTGCGGCTCAGGTTGCGGTTGCGGCTGAGGCTGAGGCGTCGGAACCGGCTTGCATCCGGTACCGTGCGTGGTCTCCTGCGTACTCCCGCCGGCGTAGGTCAGCACCAACAATGTATTTGAATTGCCGGTGGCCGTTCCAATACCCACGCGGCTGAAGTTTTTATCCAGCATGGCTTTTTTGCAGTAACTGATGCTTTTTAATAACTGGCAAGCTGAGGATGCGTCATTGGCTCTGGCCCAACTTTCCCCGCTGACGGAGTTGCCGGGTGAGCCCTTTAAATTACTACCCGCTATGGGCGCCGAGGATTTTAAATAACCACTGGCTGCCAGAGTCTGCGCTTTTTTTGCGGCCTGGGCGGATAGAGCGGGGTCTACGGTTAACGAAGATACCCCCGCGTTATTGCGGGCTTTGTTGATCATGGCAAGCACGGCTTGGTTCTCCGTGTCAGCGGTGGCGGCCGACGCTGAAGACAGCGATGCCGTTGTCAGCAACAGTGATAGAACAACAAGTGTCAGAAGGGTAGCAATTGACTGGTTGACGAGACGTTTATGCATAGTATGCCCCTTTCTTTTGCAGCCTCCGGAGTTAGCTGACGGGTTCGGTAAGGCTGTGTTATTTTTTGGGTCGGAGCCGGAAACTGTTTTCACCAGACCTCCTTTCGTTTATAAATACCTGGAAGCTAATCCAGGTTCTTTATAGTTATTCGTATCTTACCATGCTTTTTAGTGGGTAGTTTAAGATTTTTTTTCTGCGCAGGCACATTTGTCCACCTGTTCATTAATTACACTAGCACACCAGTCAAATTTAAGAAGTTGCACCGTTAAATAATGTAAACTATGTAATTGTAACACAAATATGTTTCAAATAGTGTATAATATATGCGGAGTGATTATTAATGTCGAAAGAGAGGAGCTTGAGACAAGCCCTGGCTGCAGCCAGAAGTGGTGATCCGGCGGCCCGCGATGAATTGATTAAATCTCACTTGGATTTTATTGCCAGGGTTAGCTCGCAAACATGCAAAAAGTATCTCCACTGGGGTAACGACGATGAACTGAGTATTGCCCAGGTGGCCTTTAATGAAGCTATAGATAAGTTCAAACCAGGCCGGGGTGCATCTTTTCACAGCTACGCCAGAAAGGTGATCCACAGCCGGCTGGTGGACTATATCCGCAAGGAGTCCAGGCACAGTCACCTGTCGCTTACGCCGGTCAATCCCGGTGATGAAGAGCTGAACCGGCATGATGTATCAGCTTCAACCGAGCTATACCTGGAAAGCCAGCAGCAGGCGCTTTTGGCTGCTGTGGTGGAGGATTACGTTAATGCGCTGAAACAGTATTCTGTCACCCTCGACGAACTGGTGAAAATTTCACCCAAGCACAGGGACAGCAAGGAAACACTGCAGCAGGTGGCTCTGTGTCTCGCAAGTGAACCCGAACTTATGGAATACCTGAAAAGGCACAAGCTGTTGCCGATCAAAAAGCTTGAGCAATTGACCGGTGTCAAACGCAGGGTTTTGGAAAAAGGACGTAAGTACACTATTGCGCTGGCTTTGATAATCTCCGAGGACAGGTTTTACCCGCTGAGAAATTTTACCCAACTGCCGGGTAACAGGAAACGCGGCGCCTGACTTGCTTTGTAATTATTAATTGACTACGGATTGCTAACCTTGTAAAATTACTTTTGAAGGGGAGTAGCCGCCCGGTTTCCGGGTTGTCAAACCGTCAATACGGCCTTTGGCCCGGTTTGATACAGTTTACTGAACGACTAGGCGAGACCTTCACGCAATCAGCGTGAAGGTCTCGCTTTTTATTTATAGATATGCGAAATTAAAACCGGGAAAGGAGAATGTTATGTTGTTGGTTTTGTTGCTGGTTGGCGGACTGGCTTTAATCTTACTTAGTGCTGAGATCTTCACCAATGGAATAGAATGGCTTGGCAAAAGACTAAAGCTGCCCGAGGGAGCGGTGGGCAGTGTATTGGCCGCGGTGGGTACGGCTTTGCCCGAGTCGATGATCCCCGTGATAGCTATTTTGTTTGGTTCCGGCGAAGCGTCGCACGATATTGGTATCGGCGCCATTCTGGGCGCGCCCTTCATGCTGGCCACGCTGGCTTTATCCATAACCGGCATTGCGGCATTGCTCTTCAGGGTAAACGGAGAAAAACGGGAATGCATGCTGATTGACTATTCCGTAATGAGGCGTGACCTGGGGTTTTTTATATTGATTTATTCGGTGGCTATTCTGGCCGCATTTTTGCCGTCTGATTTAAAAAGCCCGGTGGCTGCGGTACTCGTGCTGGCTTACTTTTTTTATGTTGCCCGTACACTCAAGGCCGGCGGCAGTCTCTGTGAAGCCGGGCCAAAGCCCCTGCATTTTGCCCGAAAACAACAGGAACCGTCCACCGGGATAATAATATTCCAGGTGCTCACAGCCCTGGGGGGCATTATCGCAGGCGCGCATTTATTTGTGGAAGGGATTACGCATTTGTCCGAATTACTGCAGATATCCCCTTTCGTGTTGTCAATATTCATAGCCCCCATTGCTACGGAACTGCCCGAAAAATTCAACAGTATCATCTGGGTGCGTCAGTGCAAGGATACCCTGGCCCTGGGCAACATAACCGGTGCCATGGTTTTTCAAAGTTCAATAATCCCGGCGTTGGGCATAGCTTTGACACCGTGGGCGCTTTCGGAACTGGCACTGATTAGTGCTTTGCTGGCTTTGGCCGGAGCCGGTGCTGTTTATCTGAGCCTGCAGCTGAAAAAAACGATCCGTCCGGCAACACTGGCTTTTTCCGGTGTGTTTTATATTGCTTATATAGTTGCGGTGGTGATACTGCACTAGATTTAGTACAATAAAATAATATAATAATGGTTAACATTATTGATTAATTTATCCATATAGTTGTATAATAATGTCGAAGTTTCTTGTCGTGTTTTCCAAAATCTGTTTCTAAAGGGCAAACTACATCGAAAGAGTAGGGCGCAAAGCCATGGGTCTAAAGCATTTTATGCATGATTGCCAGGCTGCGGGGAAACAGGGTTTTATTTTTCCTTGGAGATCCTCTTTCGATGTCAATGAATGCCTGCAAAATGGGGGCCGGTTAAATTGCGCATTGAAAGGCTTGTCGGTATCTTATTAAGCGGATTTAGCGATGACTTATATATTCACTCATGTAATGTCTGCAGTATAGCTATAAAAATTGCCCGTCATGCCGGTTTAAGTTCCCGGCAGATTAAAACGCTTGGTTACGGAGCATTACTGCACGATATCGGGAAAAACTGTATCAACGAAAGAGTACTGAACAAGCCTGACAGATTGACTTACAGTGAATTCAATTTAATCAAGACCCATACAATGATGGGTAAAAAGATGGTTGAAGATATTGAGGGGGTGGGGAAGTACCTGCCTCTTATACTGTATCACCATGAAAGATGGGACGGCAACGGTTATGAAGGGCTATCCGGCGATGGAATACCTGAATTGGCCAGTATTTTAACCATTGCGGACGCCTTTGACGCGATGACCAGTCCCAGGTCGTATCAAACGAAAAAAACACTGTTTGAAGCGCTGGCTGAATTAAACCTGCATAAGGGTACCCAGTTCGCGCCCCATTATGTGGAGGCTTTTGAGGATTATTTGCTGATGCATTTAAAAGATGCGAATTTGATTCAAAGTGAAATTAAAGATTTTCAGGTTTTCAATATCCCGCACTGAAAACTATATCCCAGAAAAATTATACAAACTGCATGAAACCGGATCAGTGGGCAATAGGCGCCGCTGCCCGGTTTTTTTGTATGTAAAATTAATTTTTGTCGGTTATTTGCTATATGTGGACCTCGCTAACCATTAAACTACTACTATCCAATCTAAAAAATCTAAAAATTCTGGTGAGGTGTGGGTCAACATGTCGGATGTAAAAATTGTTGTATTTGTATTGATGACTGCTTTTGCTTTGTATTCCTTTGTGATGGGTATAAAGGAACGCTATAACGTATTAGCTTTGGCAAAACCCGAAAACAGGTTTGACCAGCCGGGGAAAAGATTATCCGGGACACTTTCCATTGTGCTGGGCCAGAGAAGGTTGCTCAAAGACCTTGGTCCCGGCTTGATGCACATCATGATTTTCTGGGGGTTGACGGTTTTTTCTTTAGGTATTTTGCAATTTATATTGGAAGGATTATTCCCGGGCACAACATTGCCCTTGTTGGGCCGGAGCCCTTATTTTTATCTGCTTGTTGATGTTTTCGGCGTGCTGGCCGTGGCCGGCATGCTTATTTCGGCATATCGCAGATATGTGGCCAAAGTACCCCGGCTGGGAGTCGGCGACTGGGCTGAAGAAAGAGTGATTGTCGCTTTAATCTCGGGTATTGTTTTAATGGTGGCGAGCCTTTTCATTGCCAGCGGTGCAAACGCGGGCGCAGTTGACGAGGGGCGTTACGCCCTGGCGCCGGTTTCAGGCGCGCTGGCTGCTCTTTTTGCATCAATGGAGCAATCCGCTCGCCTGACGGTATATGAAATTTTCTGGTGGCTCCATGTTGCCATGGCGCTCGGTCTGATGGTATTTTTCCGCTATTCGCATCTTGTGCACCCGCTGGCCGCGCCGATAAACATTTACCTGCGCAACCTGCAGCCCAGGGGCGGTTCCATAAGGGATCTGGACCTGGAAAGCGAGGGTGAAGAGAATTTCGGGGTCAGCAAGGTAACTGATTACACATGGAAGCAATTACTTGACTGTTACGCATGCGCGGAATGCGGACGCTGTCAGGATAACTGTCCGGCTTTCATTAGCGGGAAACCGTTGTCTCCGAAGCAATTAATTGCCGTGATCAAAGAGAACCTGCCCAGCCCCGCCAGACAACCCGGCGGTTTAAAGGAAGCCCACGCCGCGGAACCGGAAGATGCCCGGGCCGACCTGCCGGAACTGGCCGGCAATGTAATCAGCGAGGACATCATTTGGTCCTGCACCACATGCTATGCCTGTCAGGAGCATTGTCCCCAGCTGAATGAGCATATCAACAAAATTATCGATTTAAGGCGTAACCTTGTTTTGGATCAAAGCGAATTTCCCGCGGAGGCTCAACTGGCCTTCACCAACCTTGAACGCAATTTCAACCCCTGGGGGGTTGGCTGGTCGAACCGGGGAGACTGGGCTGAAGAACTGGGAGTGCAAACCCTGGAAGAAAACAAGGATGCGGAATATCTGCTATACGTGGGCTGCGCCGGTTCCTTTGACGACCGGATCAAAAACGTAACCGCTTCCCTGGTTAAAATATTAAAGGCGGCGGGAGTCAGTTTCGCCATCCTGGGCAGCGAAGAAAAATGCTGCGGCGACTCGGCCCGGAGACTGGGCAACGAGTATTTGTTCCAATCCCTGGTGGAAGAAAATATGGAGTCCTTTAAAGAGTACGGGGTTAAAAAGGTCATCACCGCCTGTCCCCACTGCTTTAATACGCTGAAGAACGAGTATCCCCGTTTCGGCGCCGATTTTGAGGTTATCCATCATACCAGGCTGATCAGCAGCCTGATTGCCGACCGGAAGATAACGCTGTCCGGCGCCGGCGGGACAACCAAATTGACTTATCATGATTCCTGTTACCTTGGCCGCTACAACAACGAATATGAGGCCCCGCGGCAAATTATAAACAGTCTAAGCGGTGTTTCCCTGGTTGAAATGGACAGGAACAGGGACAGCGCGTTCTGCTGCGGCGCGGGCGGCGGCAGGATGTGGCTGGAAGAAAACATCGGCACCCGTATTAATGTGCTGCGCACCGAACAGGCTCTGGCAACCCAGCCGGAAGTTATCGCTGTAAACTGCCCGTTCTGCCTGACCATGGTTGAAGACGGCCTCAAAGAGTGCGATCAGACCGAAACCGTAAAGGCGAAAGATATCGCGGAACTTGTGGCCGGATACCTGCAATAGCAGAATTATAGCGCATTGTTAATTACGGGGCTGTTGACAGTTAGTATGTCAGCAGCCCTTTCAATTTGCCGTGTGCCGGCTTTATTTGCATGCATTTAATATTTTTGTAAATAATAAGCAAAAGCCCATTTAAATAGAGGTGCTGGTTATAATGGCAACAATGTTCTTTTACCCGGTATATTTACTTACGGTATTCATCCTGACACTGATATTTATACCAAAAGAACATTATAAACAGTATTTCATCTATGGTATACTTATAGGCGGACTGGGTGACGTTTTAATTGTGGCGATATTTCAAAACATCTTCCATATAATATGGTTCAAAAACGCCGGCATCTTTAATGTTTTGGGGCAAAACATACTGTCCCCGCCCAGTTGGACTTTTACGGTAATGATTTTCCTGCGCTTCCTGCCCGTTAGACGCCCTTTTTTATATCTTTACCTTGTTGCCTTTGCTTTTGCAAGCACCGGGTATGGCTACCTGGTTCATAATGTCGGGTTATTTGATTACAGACCCTGGTTTTATCCCTATTTCAGCGCTCTGACATTTTTAGGTTGGTGGATTCTGGCCGCCTGGGTGTTTATGGCAACGAGCCCTTTGTTCAGTACCACCCGTTATAAAATTTAAGAAACCTGGACCGAAAAGTATAATCTGGCAGGAAATCAACATCTAAAAGCATAAAAAACAACGTAGCCGTGTGCCGCGTTGTTTTTTATGTCGATGGTTACGGGTTTAATAATGGGGGGTGGGGGAAACATGGCAGATACCAAAGTCAAGGTTTACATTTTCGGGGTTGACGAACCCGTTAAATTTGCCGGTTGATGCGCCGGCGGAAGGTCCGCCTGCGGCGAACCGTCGAAAACCATGAAGGTAGAGGCCGAAGAACTGGCTGCAAAACTAAAGGATATTTTCGGTGAGCGGGCGGAATGCCGGTTCATCAATATCAAGACCGACGAAATTAAAGCCTTTCCGGAGACGGAAAAAATTATCAACCAGGTTCTTTTGCCGATGACGCTGGTTAACGGCATACCCCGGCTGCACGGTTACATTGATCAGGACCGGATTATTGATACTGTGAGGAAGCTACTGAGTAACAAACAGAAAAATTAACGGATTTTTTGGCGTAATGTGTTGTAGGTAAATTGATAAGAAATGGGCCTTTAGTGACTAAAATCACACCTGTTCCGTGACTTAGCAAACCTCCAAAAATAGATAAATTGACTATTATTTTGTCAAGGTTACGTGATCCATATAGGGGGTGGTCTTATGATGAACAGGTGTCCGGGGTCGCTGGCCGGTACTCCGACGCTGAAAATTAAAAAGTGCCCGGAGTGTGGCAGTGAAGTAGAGGTTTTTTCCAACGATGTAAGTGTCAAGTGCGATAACTGTGGATTCCAAGTATTCAACGACGTGGAATCATGCGTGCAGTGGTGTAAATACGCTAAAGATTGCGTAGGAGAAGAACTGTACAAAAAGTTCAAGCGCATCAGGGTGGCGTTCATAGGTGTGGGAAACACTGTGCGAAGCGTAATGGCTGAGGCGCTGGCAAAAGAAATCAATACATCTTCCAATATTGGTTTTGTAAGCGGTGGTACATCGCCAAATGATACAGCAGATACCCAAACAGTGGAAGTCCTCGGCAAGGAAAATATTCCTTGGCGCGGCAGACCTAAGGATGTGGCTAGAATTGGTGTGGCAGACTTGTATGTGATGATGGGTCCGGAGGTGGAAATTCCTAAAGAATTGATAAAGGGCGAAGTTATCCAGTGGGATATTCCAAACCCCGTCGGAAAAGGGTTGCAAGAATACCAGCAGGTGGCAAGCATGCTCAAAGAAAAAGTGGCCGAACTCATTAAGGAGGTATCTGCTGATGACCAAAAAAATTAGAAGTATTATACGTATTGATAAGGAAAAGTGTAATGGCTGCGGGTTGTGTTTGCCAGGATGCCCGGAGGGAGCGCTTCAGGTTGTGGACGGTAAAGTTCAATTAGTTAAAGAAAGTTTTTGCGACGGTTTGGGAGCTTGTCTGGGACACTGCCCAGAAGGAGCGCTCCAGGTAGAAGAAAGGACTGCTGAAGAATATGATGCCCAGGGAGTGCTTATTCACCTGGAAGAAAAATCGCCGGAACTTGCAGAGAAGCACCGTGAGCATTTACGTGCCCACGGACTTGAGGTAAAGGAGCAGGGTAAAACCGATGCTGCCGCAGGCTGTCCTTCGAAACAAATTCAATATTCAGTTGACCGTCAATGGCCGGTCAAACTATACTTGATTCCGCCATCCGCGCAATTTCTAAAAAATGCCGATCTTATCCTGGTCGCGGATTGTGTTCCCTTTGTCTATACAACATACACAGCGATTTTCTTCAGGGCAAGGCGGTGGCCACCGGATGTCCCAAATTTGATGATGTAAAAACATACGAAGAAAAGATTGAACAAATCCTGGAAAGTGTAAATATCAACAGTTTAACCGTGGTATACATGGAAATTCCCTGTTGCAGTGGTTTTGTACGTATTATCACCGAAACCATTAAAAAGAGCGGCAGTGATATACCGCTGGAGGCGGTACAAATAGGGGTTAATGGTGAGGTTATCAAAAGAGAAATTATCACTGTTAATTAGATATTGCATCAAATGACTTTATTCGACGCTCGGCCAAGTATTTCGCACCGCTGCATGAAGTTCAAACCTTTAAAATTGCTGGAGATAACAACAACATCAATGTCGCTATTTTCGCTAGCAGTACCTTGGGCCTGGGAACCAAACAAGATGATTCTATCTGCTTTTATGCCTTGCTTTGTCAGGGCTTTTTTAAAATTAATAATTACTTTATTTAATCTCTGGTCTTTGGCCAGCAAGAAACCTCATAGAGGCATTAATAACTAATCATAACAAAACGTTTAGATCTTGCTTTAAAGTAATGGGCACGGCCCTTTCCTATTACGGCAAAGGACTTCGGGTAATCTAGCAAATCGCCCTACCGGCGACCCGGCATTCATTCCCCACCTTAGAGTTGGGGGTCTTCTGCCGGAGTTATGATAAAATAATTCTCCTTTTAAGAATCACTTTGCTTTACGCTTATTAGCTTTAGTTTTATCCAATACAGAAATCTGGATGTCATGGCTTTCGGTTTTATTTTCAATACGGTTAAGTTGCTCGGTATGACGGTCAAGTATTTTGGTATTTTGCCTATGGCCATCCATGAGGGCGCCGAGCCGGGTACCATGATCTTGCTCAATGCGGATGACGGTGGACTTTACTTTCTGTACGTCGGTTTTGATGGCCATGACTTCAGAGGCCAGGATGTCTTGGGATTTTTCAAGCCGTGCTTGGGATTCTTCAAGCTTGTCCATGCGGGTTTCAAGGCGGATTTGGCCCTCTGTAAGTGACTTTTGGCCTTTTTTTAGGGATTGCAGTTCACCTGTAATGACTTGGAATTGCTGAAGCACTAAGTCTTGAAATTTGTCGTTGTCCATCATTATTCGCTCCTTTCACCTAAAGGCATAATACGCTTCCGGGTACGTTCCCGCAGCCTGAATTTGTTCATTTCTTCGCTGGTAAGATCACATGGATGTATACCAGTGGTGTCGCAGTAATCCATTAAGGCATTAATATCAAAATACGGTTTCCACCCCGGTTTTTTTGGTTGATTTTCCGGCTGTCTTATTGGGCTGGGTTTTGTAATTAACAGTGATTCTAGCTGACTAATTCGGGATTCTATCTTGGTTTGGCTATCTTTTAAGAATTTGAGTTCAGCCCGGATTTGATTGAGGATTTCTCGCATATTGATTCTCCTTTCGGTTTAATGCCTGCGGGGATCGTCACTGCGGTCCACCAGGTAGTCCAGGGATACGTCGAAGTAGTCGGCCAGGGCAATAAGTTGGTAATGATCAGAGCTTCGTTGGTCAGCTTCTATGAATTGGACTGAACGGGTTGTTTTATAACCCATAATTTCGGATATTTTTCTTTGTTAATATTTGGCATATGAAAGATGTGGTGATAATGTTAACAATAAAGAAATATAGACTTTTTAAAGGCTTATCCTAGGGTGAGGTTGCTAAAGAGTTAAAAATAGCAGTTCGGATGTATAAATATCTTGAGGCGGGTCACCGTAATCCATCCCGGGCAGTTGTTAACGTCTTGAACAATTCTTCGGCATTCCGGCCAGTGAACTGTTGGCTGAATCCGGCCAGCAGCAACAGTAACGTCTTATCATAAAATTTTAACACGAAATCAAAAAAAAGTAACGGTTCGGCAGACTTAGAAAACGGCGGAACGGAAGGGTGTGAAGCTTTGTATGTCCTTAAATCGAGCTGCAAGCGTATTTGAGTTTGACCGGGACCAAAGGCAATATATCTGCAAGTCACTGGGCTTTGGGATTCCCGCGATAATTGGGTAAATGCGAATACGTATTAGTTTTTCCAGGGGGCGGTGCGAAGTAACAGCGAGGTTAAAAAACGGTCTTAGTTTTAGTAATGGGAGCAGTTACACTCGCTTTGCTTGGCGGCTGGGAGGTGCTTTATTATTACATGAAGGCGATCAATATGTTTTGAATAGCGATTGTCCAGGGCTGCCAAAAGTAATAACCTAACACCAACAGTGCAGTTCATGCGAGATAGATATGGATTGTGCCCTCGATATATAGAGAGATGAATATATCGAGGGATGATTGGAGCCAAATATCACTAAGTTTTCACCTGGAGAACTTATCTGTATTATTTTCAACCTCCTACCGCGCTTTTTTACGAAACATCGGACACGTTTTTTTTACCCATCCAATACGCCACCAAAAAAATAAAGGACGTGGATAAAATCCAACGTCCTTTAAAATCAAGATTTTGGTGTCGGAGGCGGGACTTGAACCCGCACGGTCTCCCATACGCCCCTCAAACGTACGCGTCTGCCGATTCCGCCACTCCGACCCGTTTTGATGCAAATATCATTATAAGTTTACCGGTACCGTTTGTCAAGGTGCGGGTTTTGCCCGTTTTTCCCAGGATTAAGCCCTTAATCCTTACCGTACAGCCAACTGTATATTCTATAATTCCATAAAACCTTGTTGACAAAATTTCTGGTTTCCGGGAAGGGAATATTTTCAATATCCCTGTCATCCCCGGACATTTTTTCTTCTTTCAGCCAGTTGCGCACGTTGCCGCGCCCTCCGTTGTAGGCGGCCAGCATCATAATTCTGTTGTCGCCGAATTCTTTATGCAGATCGGCAATGTACCAGGCGGCCATGCTGATGCAGGTGTCGGGATCGAAGAGCATGTCGGGGTGGAAGGGACCGGCGCCGCTCTGGCGGGCAATCCATTCCCCGGTCTCGGGCATGATCTGCATTAAACCCCTTGCTCCTTTGGGGGAGATGGCGTTGGGATTAAAATTGCTTTCAGTCTTCATAATGGCTGTAAGCAGGTAGGGATCTATTCCGGCGTCGGCGGAATGACGGATTATGGCGTATTGGTAGGGCATCGGGTAGAACTGTTTCAATATATTATCGTAATTGAAAACCGCCGTCAGGAACAGGATTAACAGCAGCAATCTGAAGGTATTGATTCTGTATCTGCGGGCCAATGTCGATCACTCCGGACTGGTTGTTTTTGTCGCTTCTTTCCATGCTTGAAGCACCTGCCGCCTGGTGGCGCTCAGGTCGCCGCTGTTGTCGATAATCCGGTGGGCCAGGGGTATTTTTTTTTCCTGGGGCATTTGTGCGCTCATACGCCGGCGCGCCTCTTCCCCGGAACCGTCCCGGGCGGTTACCCGGTCCAGTTGTGTTGCGGGAGCCACGGTCACCAGCCACACTTCGTCCATTAAAAGGTGCAGGCCTGTTTCAATCATCAGCGGGGCTTCAATTATCAGCAGCGGGGCGGCACCGTTTTTTCTGTAATCGGCGATGGCTTGTAACAGCACCTTTCTAATTTCCGGGTGTACAATGCCGTTCAGTTGTTCCCGGGCCTTGTCGTCTGTGAAAACTATTTCGGCCACCCGTTGGCGGTTTAACGTGCCGTCCGGATTCAGTGCCTGTGGGCCGAAAACGCCGGCTATTTTTTGCAGCGCAGGGGTGCCCGGCGCAACCACGTCCCGGGCTACCTGGTCGGTGTCGATAACCAGGGCGCCCAATTCTTTCAGCATCCGGGCCACGGTGCTCTTGCCGCTGCCGATGTTTCCTGTCAGTCCCACTACTGCCATAATTATTCCTCCAGATGAACAATTATTATTAATTCGCCCGATTTGAGGCCTGTCCTTCCAAAGGATAAAAATTATACTCCGGCCGGGGTTCGGTAATTAATACCAACTCTTTGCCGGAGGGATTGATTAGTGAATTTTAAACAGACCCAGGGCGATGAGAATAAACCCCGGCAGCACGCTTATTTTCCGGCTTAAGCCGGTGGCTATGGCGCCCATGCCGGCCAGCAGTCCCAGGTAGGTGAGCGCGAAGTGCCCGATACCGACCATCAGCGCGGTGGGCAGGATGCCAAAACCCAGCATGGATACGGCGAATCCCGCCGCGAAAGCGTCCAGCGCCAGGGCCAGGCCCAGCAGGATGGCTTCTTTCGACGATATGGTTCCGGACCGGTCCAGGTCGGCCCTGGACGGCTCGCGCAGAATTTGAATCACCAGACCCAGGGAACGGATGTGGATTTGCACAATGGTACTGGGATGCTCCTCATCCGTCTCTTCACCATGGCTTTTACGCCGGTTTTCCTGCAGCGACTGGAGCAGTACCCAGAGGCCGATGAGCAGCAAAATAACCCCACCCAGCCTGTGGGCGAAGGTGGGAGAAAAATAAGCGGCCAGCACGCCGCCCATCAGCATGGACATGGTTATCGCCCCCATGGACATCATGCTGATGATGGCCAGCGAGGTGACGGGCAGCTTAATCTTGCGCACCCCGTACGCCACGCCGGCGGCAAAGGAATCCATGTTTAGAGCCAGCGCAAACAAAGCCAGGGCCAGCAACTCCATTCAACTTTCCCTCCCGTAGCGGTGTCTTGGTCTTTTTAAATACTATGGCTGGGAAAGTCGAAGTGTGATTGGCGAACCGGGCTATTGTTTTTTATGTATCCTTTTGGCAGGCAGTGCAGAAATAGGAACTCCGCCCTCCCACCTTGATGCGGGAAATGGCGGTGCCGCAATAACAGCAGGGTTCACCTTCGCGGTTATATACCCGCAGCAGCTCCTGGAAGCTCCCCGCGCGGCCGTCCCCGTCCACATAGTCGCGCACCGAAGTGCCCCGGTGAGCAATACCTTCCTGCAGCACTTCGACGATGGAGTGATACAGGTTGGCAATTTCCCGGGCGGTCAGAGTGCGGGCAATCCGCTCGGGATGGATGCGGGAGCGGTGCAAAGCTTCATCGGCGTAGATGTTGCCCAGGCCGGCAATGAATGTTTGGTCCAGCAGCAGTGATTTCAGGCGCACCCGTTTGCGTTTCAGTTCCCGGCGCAGGAATTCCCGGCTAAACTCGTTGCTGAGTGGTTCCGGGCCCAGATCCTTCAGCCCTTTCACCTGATCCAGCTGCCGGTCCTGGGCCAGCAGAATGCGGCCGAATTGGCGCATGTCGGCGAAACGCAGTTCATTTCCGTCGCTGAGGTGAAACACCACGTGGGTATGGCGCGGCGGCGGGTCTTCGGTCCGGGCATAAACAAGCCGGCCGGTCATGCGCAGGTGCACCACCAATACGCCGCCGCCGGACAGGTGGATAAGCAGGTATTTGCCCCGGCGGTCCAGCCGGGTAATTTTTTTGCCGGTGACCCCGGCGATAAAATCGTCGACTGCCGGTTCCCGGATAATTTTGGGCATTTCAATATCCACGCCGGTTATAGTCAGGCCGGTCAGCTTTTTTTCCAGGGAGTTTTTGACGGTTTCCACTTCCGGCAGCTCGGGCATTTGTTTTCACCTCGTATCGGGGGTGTTTGGCGTATTACTTTTCTTTTTTAACGTCGTACCAGTTCGGTCCCGTTTTAAGATCCACCACCAGGGGTACGTCAAGCTGCAACGCGTTTTCCATGTAATCGCGCACCATTTGTTTGGCCTGTTCCAATTCGTCCGCCGGCACGTCGAAGATCAGTTCGTCGTGCACCTGCAGGATCATCTTGGTTTTCATGCCCCGGTTCTTCAGTTCTGCATTTATTCTAACCATGGCCAGTTTAATTATGTCCGCGGCGGTGCCCTGGATGGGCGTGTTAATAGCGGTGCGTTCGCCGAAAGCGCGGGTCATGCGGTTGGAACTGAACAGGTCCGGCAGGTAGCGGCGGCGGTTCAGCATGGTGGTGGCGTAGCCCTGGTCCTTGGCCTCGGCGATTTTGCGGCTGATGAAATCCTTGACCCCGCTGTAGCGGGCAAAATAGCTTTTGATATAGCTGCCGGCCTCGGCCCGGCTGACCCGGATGTCCCGCGCCAGTCCAAAATCGCTGATGCCGTAAACAATGCCGAAATTCACTGCCTTGGCCCGGCCGCGCTGTTCCGGCGTCACCTGCTCCATGGGTACCCCGAACACCTCCGAAGCGGTACGGGTGTGGATGTCCTGATTTTTATTGAAAGCGTCCACCAGGCCGGGGTCCCCGGACATATGGGCCAGAATGCGCAGTTCAATTTGGGAATAGTCCGCCGCCAGAATCACGTTGCCTTCCTGCCGGGGGACAAAAAACCGCCTGATTTTACGACCCTGCTCCAACCGGATGGGGATGTTCTGCAAATTGGGGTCCGAACTGGACAGCCGGCCGGTGGCGGTGACATTCTGATGAAAGGTGGTGTGGATCCGCTCCGTATATGGGTTAATCAGCGCGGCCAGCCCGTCAATGTAGGTTGACTTCAGCTTGGCAAGCTGACGGTATTCCAAAATTTTGCCGACGATTTCGTGGGAGGCGGCCAGTTCCTCCAGCACCGAGGCATCGGTGGAATAGCCGGTTTTGGTTTTTTTAATCACCGGCAGGTGCAGCTTGTCGAAAAGGATCTGGCCCAGCTGTTTGGTGGAGTTGATATTAAATTCTTCGCCAGCCAGACGGTAGATTTCCAGCACCAATTGATCAATCTGCCGGCCCGTCTCCTCGCCCATGTCACGCAGTACGTCCGGATTCACCGCCACGCCGTCAATTTCCATTTCGGCCAGTATGGGTACCAGGGGCAGTTCCACATCATAATAGAGCCTGTCCATGCCCAGTTCGATCAGTTTGGCGTCCATTACGCCGTTCAGTCCGGCCATGATCTCCGCGCCGGCGGCCAGGGCGGCTTCGCCGTTCGCGGGCAGGATCAGGTTCATATATTGCGCCGCCAGGTCGGGCAGCGTGGGCTGGGCAGTTCCGGGGTTTAACAGATAGGCGGCCAGGGCCGCGTCGAAGGACAAACCCTCCAGCCGGCGATTGTGCCGGTGCAGCAGCCAGATGGTTTCCTTGCCGTTAAAGCACAGTTTTCCGGGGCGGGAGTTTGAGCACAGGTCGCCGGCCAGGTCCAGGGCGGCGGGCTGTTCCCGTACCGGCAACAGGTAAACCATGCCGTCGCCGGGCGCCAGAGCGGCCCGGCTGATACCGCGTTCCCGGTCGCCCTCCAGCAGCAGTGCGATTCTTTCGGCGGCGCCGGCCGTTGCTCTCAATTCCTGCCAGGACTGTCCGGTGGCGGGGGTAGCATAATCCACCCGGTGGGTATCCGTGCCGGTGTTTTCCGCGGCGGTCTCATTTGGGGCGCCCGGCTGCCCCTCCCGGCCGCCCGCTTTTTCAATGATATTGCGGACCAGGGTTTTAAACTCCAGCCGGTTGAATATTTCAAGCAGCGCCGGGTAATCCGGACCGGGCCAGTGCAATGTCCCGTGGTCGAACTCCAAAGGCGTCCGGCAGTCAATGGTGCCCAGTTGTTTGGATAACAACGCCTGGTCTTTGTATTCCATGATCTTACTCCGCCAGCGGGGAGGGAGTCCGGAGGCGCTGGCCACGACATTTTCCAGGGAACCGTACTCCTGGATCAGCTTCATGGCGGTTTTTTCGCCGATCCCCGGTACGCCGGGGATATTATCCGACGTGTCACCCATCAGGCCCTTGATATCCGCCAACTGGGACGGGCTGACGCCATAGCGGTCCCATACCCGGCCTTCGTCGTATTCTACCGTATCGGTAATGCCCTTTTGGGTCAGCATCACTTTCACCCGCGGTGAAACCAACTGCAGCGCGTCCCGGTCACCGGTGAGGATCACGCTTTCCAGGCCGCTGTTTTCAGCGATACGGGCCAGGGTGCCGATGATGTCGTCGGCTTCGTAATTATCCAGTTCCAAAACGGGGATGCGCATGCGGCTTAACACTTCCTTGACCACGGGAAACTGGGATTTCAGCTCGGGTGGGGTGGCCGCGCGTTTGGCTTTGTATTCGGCATAACTCTCATGCCTGAAAGTAGCTCTCCCCTTGTCAAAAGCCACTGCGATATGGTCCGGTTCCACCAGCTGGAGCGCCTTCAGCAGCATGGTGGTAAAACCGTAAACTGCGTTGGTCACCGTACCGTCGCTGGCGGACAGCGGAGGCAGGGCGTGAAAAGCCCGGTGAACCAGGCTGTTGCCGTCGATAATTAAAAAGCGGTTATGGGACATGGAGTTACCTTCCTTTTAAATTTATGAATCAGTATTTTCCACAGCCGGGATATAAATACCTGCCTGCGGTTCCTGATTGACCCAATTAGTTGAGCGGTTACGGCAGGACTTTGACCCGGGGCGGTCGAAGTATATATGCGACTGGAGGTTACCGGACATGTTTAAACGGTTGGCTTTTCTGGTATTGGTTGTGCTGGCGGCGTTTTCTTTTGTTTTGCCGGCCGCCTCGGCGGAGGAAAATAGTGAAAACCCGGCATTGATTCTGGAAGTGATGGACCTGATCGAGGATTATCAATTATCCAATCCGGAGCCGGGTACCTTAACAGACGGAGCCATCTGGGGCTTGCTGTATGAGATTGACGACCCGTACGCGGATTACTTTGAACCTGAGGCTTTAAAAAGTTTTATTGACGCGTTAAATGGTGATCTGGTCGGGGTTGGGGTGGAATTAATCAACCGGGACGGTTACCCGGCGATACTAAGTATCTTCCCCGGCACTCCCGCTCAGCGGGGCGGCTTGCAAACTGACGACCTGATTACGGCGGTGGACGGCAGCAGCACCGCGGGGCGGTCCCTGACCGAAGTGGCCGCGGCAATACGCGGTTCTCAGGATACCAGCGTGGTGCTGACCATCCGGCGTGGTGAAAAAGAATTTGACGTGGTTTTGCAGCGGGCGGAGGTGCATGTTCCGTCGGTATATGCTGAACTGCTGGAAGGGAAAACCGGCTATATTGCGGTCAGTTCCTTCGGTGCGCACACCACGGCTGAATTCGAGTCCGCCTTGAAGGATTTGCGTGGGCAGGGTGCATCGTCCCTGATTATTGACCTGCGGGGCAATGGAGGCGGTTACCTGCACGAAGCGATTGACATTGTGGATAATTTTTTGACCGCCGGTTCGGTGGTGGTGTACAGTGAGGACAACAGGGGTCATACGGAGGAAATTCGCACCGAAAGTGCCCCCACGGTGACAGGCCTGCCCATGGTGGTGATCACGGATGCAAACACCGCCAGCGCTTCCGAAATTCTGGCCGGGGCGCTGCGGGATCACGGACTGGCCAGGCTGGTGGGCGACGTTACTTACGGTAAAGGCGTAGTGCAAACGATGTTTCCCTTAAGTAACGGCGGCGCTCTGAAGATTACCACCGCCAGGTACCTTACGCCCGCGGGCACTGATATAAACCGCACCGGGCTTTTACCCGATCATGATGTACTCACCCCGGCCCTGCAAAAAGAAGTGGCCTGGCAGCTCTTGAATCTCCAGGACCATCCTGACCTCAGCTTCACCCCCGGGGAGGAGGCCTTGCTGAACGGGCGGAAAACCGGCCTGGTGATAGAACCGCTGAACAGGGGAGGCAGGGAGTATCTGCCGGTGCGAACCGTGCTGGAGTCGATGCTGTACCGGGTTTATTGGGATCAGGGAGAATTGAGCGTTGTTGACGGTAAAACCGGGCAAAACGTTTATATGTTTAATACGGCCGGTGCAGCCGGCAGTCCGGATATCATCATAAATTATGGCATCAGCTATATGGCCGTGGATTTATATCCGCAGCTGAATATAAATGTTAAGAAGGAACAAAAAGTTTACAAACTGGAGCGTTGGTTATAACTGTTTTAAGGAGGTGCCCTGAGATGCCGGATAAACAGTCCCTATGCGGTGGTGAAAATAAGGGACCGTACGGAAACAACAACAATATCATAGACATCAACCAGTACCGCCGTTGGCGCAGGGGTCAGCATCTCCGGAGGAAGTTGGCTGAATTTGCCGACAGCGAGATTTTTGCCCAGGAAATCGAAATCGCCCGCGAGATTTACTTCGCGGTATTGGATCCGGATTTAGTGGACGATAAAGACGATTTCCTGATGGAGCGGTTTTTTGAATGGTTTATCTTTGATTACCGGCTCCGGGGAAAATCGGTTATGGAATATTTCGGCATGACCGGAGGTCTGGCCAAAGAGGAAAAGGCGCTGCTGGAAAAGTGGAAGCGGGCCAGGTGTTCGGTCTACCAGGTGACGGAACTGGGCGCCGGATATGAAATCACTTTGCGTGATGTAATTCGCAACAAAGATATCAAGGTTAGGGACCGCCAGGCGGTCTGCGAAATCGTGCCGGGTAACCTGCTGTATATTCGCGTACTGCCCCTGGGCGAAGAAAATGAGTTCTCCACCGGCGGACTGATTTTGCCCGGTTATTTTGAAAGTTACGTAGTGAATAGAATAAAAGTAGACGCTGAAGTTTATTGGAGCAAACGAAGCCGGCGGGGAAGCTGGGACACCTACCTGCGGGACCGGGCCCATATGTTGAACGCCATGGTTATGGAGATGGGAACATTATGGGAGCTGCCCGAGGGACCGGCTGAATCTGCGGATACTGATGCTGAGCCGGATCAACCGACGGCGGACAGCTTTCTGGATTATTTTTACGACCGCTGGGTCAATGAACCCATGGATATGCTGAAGGGTAAAACCCCGCTGGAGGCTTATGAGACCAAATCCGGCCGTAAGAAGCTGCAAGAGCTGTTATGGAAGCTGCAGAATGAAGACGCAAAATCCGGGCCGCCCATGGATCTGTCTCTGTTATGGAGAAAACTGAGCGCCACCGCTGACCCTGGCGCGGGGGACGGGAGAGTAGATTCATTAATCCGGGACGGTTTGCAAAAAATGGGCTACCAGTCCCAGCATGTGAAAAGTGCTGTTGATATTTGGCACCAATACAGGAACCTGGCCAAACCAACTTTTAGAAAGCCCGGCGCCTGGGCGGCCGCGGTGATTTACGCCCTGGCCAGGGCCCAGGGAAACGATGGAATTAACCAGAACATTTTAGCCCAAATGTTTAACGTTTCCGCTGCCACTATTTCCAATAATTACAGCAACATCCGCCGCACTCTCCATTTGGAAGGCAAATAGATAACAGAGCTTAAATGCAGGCGGATTTTTATTAAAAAGCGGGGTGCGTGATTCTTTGGACGTTGTTCTGGATGCGTTTAACGCGGTTTTGGATTTTTTGGTGCATGAGGTAACTGCTTTTATAGCCTCGCTGGGCTACTGGGGTATTGCCCTGGGGATGGCCATTGAAAGCGCCAATATACCGCTGCCCAGTGAAGTGATCCTGCCCTTTGGCGGTTACCTGGTTTCCACCGGGCAGCTGAATTTTGTCGGCGCCGCCATGGCAGGCACCCTGGGCGGCCTGGGCGGTTCAATCTTATCTTATTATATCGGTTACCGGGGCGGCCGGCCTTTTTTAAGGAAATACGGCCGGTATTTCGGTTTTTCCGAAAAGCATTTCCTGCAGGCCGAGGAATGGTTTGCCCGTTACGGCGAAGCCACTGTGTTTTTCACCCGGTTGATGCCCGTGGTGCGTACTTTTATTTCCCTGCCGGCCGGTATTTCGGGGATGAACTTTTATAAATTCGTTTTATATTCCTTTCTAGGCTCATTACCCTGGTGTTTTTTCCTTACCTACCTCGGCCTCAAGCTCGGCGAGAACTGGCTGGCTTTAAAACCGTGGTTCCACCGGATGGATATTTTAATAGTGGCGGGAATTCTGGTGCTGCTGGCATGGTGGTTGATTAAGAAGCGACGGAGCAAAAACCGCTGGATTTAATAACTCCAAAAGAGAGAAATGCGAAGGAGAAATATCCCTTCGCATTTTTTATTGCCCTTTGCTCCATAATACCATTAGTCTATAACTCCCGGACCATGCTTAAGCAGTTCGGAAACAGTGACCAATTTATAGCCCTTTTCCCGCAAACCGTCAATTACCGCCGGCAATGCCGCCGGAGTGCGGTCACAGGTATCGCTGGCATGCATCAGGATGATGGCGCCCGGGTGTACTTTCTCCAGCACCCGGCTGATAATTTGGTCCACCGAGCGGTCCTTCATCCAATCCAGGGAATCGTCACTCCACTGGATTACCTTATAGTCAAGGTCTTGAGCTGTTTTCAGCACCATGTCGTTCCAATGCCCGTTGGGCGTCCGGATTAGGCGGGGGGGCACCCCGGTGACCTCTTTGATGGCTTCGTGGGCGGTCATAATATCGTTCTTGACCCATTCACTGCTCCGGTCTCCGTAATTAACGTGTTCATTGCCGTGGCTGGCTATCTCATGTCCTTCGGCCGCCAGTCGCTTGGGAAATTCCGGGTGTTGTTTGACCCACGGCCCGCTTAAGAAAAATGTTGATTTGACCTTCTTTTCTTTGAGGATATCCATCACCGGTCCCGGTACCTTGGTGCCCCAACTGATGTCAAAGGTCAGGGCGACTAATTTTTCATCGGTTTGCACTTTGTAAATAGCGTGCGGTTTTGGTTCCACCGTGGCCGGAACGGCATTTTGCCGCAGCATTACAGTAAAAAGGACGGCGGTGACAAGCACCAGTGTCCCCATTATTAAATTGCTCCTGAGCCTGCGCATGTTCAAAAGGTAAATACGCACAATTTTCACCTCTTTTTTTCAAGCTGTTTAATATTATTTACGTGTTAATGGCTGTATGTCCAAAGTTTGGTCTTTATGGAGATAGGAAATATTTCCAGAAAGGGTGAGCAGCCTTGGGCTTTGTGATCCGGCGGATGATTTTTAGTTTACTTGTGTTCGGGGTGCTGTGCAATATGGGCGGTTCCTTTGCAAGGGCGGAAGAAATGCATGTGGATGCCCATGCCGCAATATTAATGGACGCGGAAACCGGACAGGTTTACTTTGCGTATAACGCGGATCGGCGGAATTTGCCGGCCAGCCTGACCAAACTGATGACTGCCATCATAGCGGTGGAGAATTCCAAACCCGGGGAAGTAGCAGTGGTCAGTAAAAAGGCGGCTAACGTTTCAATGGGTTCAACCATTCATCTGGACGAAGGCGACCGGATTACCATGGGCAACCTGTTGAAAGCCGCCCTTATTACCTCCGCCAACGATTCCACTGTGGCTATCGCCGAACACGTGGCGGGCAGCGAAGAGGCGTTCATTTACCAGATGAACCGGAAAGCGTTCACCATCGGCGCTTTGGGCACAAGGTATGCCAATACTAACGGGTATTATGATCCCGGGCACTATACCACAGCCTATGATCTGGGTTTGATTGCCCGCTACGCCCTGGAAAAGCCCCGGATAAACTCGCTGGTGCGGGTTAAGGGAACGACGGTCAAGTGGATTAATCCACCGGAGCGGGAAAAGGAAATAACGAACACCAACCGGCTGTTGAGAAATGATCAAATGCCGGGTGCCGACGGCGTGAAAACCGGCAGCACGCCCCGGGCGGGCAATTGCTTAATAGCGTCTGCCACCAGGGGCGACCGCAGATTAATTGCGGTGGTGCTGCACGCCAAAGACCGCTACGAAGAAACGGTCAAAATGCTGGAGTATGGCTTCAACGAAGTACGCCCGGTGGTGATATTCCCTGCCGGAGGCGAAATGGCCCGGGTAAAGGTTAAAGAGGGGATTGAATCATCTGTTACGGCTACCGTCGCGGACCCGGTACGGGTCAACATAGCCCGTGATCAATGCCAAAATATTCAGCTCAAGGTAAAGCTGGATGAAAACTTGAAAGCGCCGGTTCGGGAGGGGCAGCTGGTGGGACATGCCGAATTCACGGTGCAGGGGTATCCGTTAACCAAAGTACCGCTGGTGGCTGTAAAAGAAGTACAGCCTGAAAACCTGTTTGCCCGGTTGATGTTCTTGCTCTCCAAATAACCCGGATCTGCCACTTGACTTTTTATGTGTCATAGGGCATAATGATTTTTGCAGCAAATGAAGCAGCAGTACGGGTGCATAGCTCAGGGGGAGAGCACTTCCTTGACGCGGAAGGGGCCGTAGGTTCAATTCCTACTGCACCCACCAGTAATATCAAGGGATTCGGGCATCACTAGGTGGTGCCCGAATCCTTTTTGGTGCCCGATTGGTGCCCAGAGGTGAGGAACTTGTCTATTTTTTTGACTGATTTTCTCATTAGTTCGGGGGAAACATGGCTGTAAATATCAGCGGTCATTGACACTTTCGCGTGACCGAGAAGTTCCTGCACAACCTTCAGGCTTTCACCGGATTCAAGGAGCCGGGTGGCAAAAGTGTGCCGCAGGGCGTGGAGGTTATACTGCTCTATGCCTGTTTTTTTTCGCAGCGAGAAAAAAGTACGGTTAAAGTTTCGGGGCAGTATCTGAGTGCCGTTTTTGGTGCAAAACACCGGCATGTCATCCTCGTGATAGCCTTCTTCTTTCATTTTCTCCCGGTGCCGCTTTAGGGCACCGGTCACCGTGGCCGGCAGGGGCAGCACCCGCCGGCCCTTTTCCGTCTTTCTGGAACGCCGTGACCCTGATTTCGAAGATAAGATGGTTCAGGTACTTCACGTTTACAAGGAGGTTCAGGTGATATCCCAAGTGGGAGAAGAAAGCATGACTGCATTCATCTCCTATGATGAGAAACCCGGGATACAAGCGATTGGAAACACTGCTCCGGATTTACCTCCTTGTCCCGGCAAATATCCTGCAATTGGGCGTGACCACGAATATATACGTCATGGAACAGTAAGCCTTCTTGCCGGGATTAATTTAGTTACCGGAGAAATCATTGCAACAGTAGAAGAAAGACATAGAAGCCGTGAATTTATTAATTTCCTTAAGGCTCTGGATGCACGCTATGCTGACAGGGAAAAGGTAAAAGTTGTATTGGATAACCATTCGTCACATACTTCCAAGGAAACCAGAGCTTATTTGGCAACTGTCCCCAATCGTTTTGAATTTGTTTTTACTCCTAAACATGGGTCATGGCTTAATCTCATCGAATCCTTTTTTGGCAAGATGGCACAAACTGTCCTTCGCGGAATTAGGGTCAAGTCCAAAGGGGAACTCATGGAACGCCTTTTAAAATATGTTGATGAGATAAACGAATTACCCTCTGTATATCGCTGGAAATATAAACTCGACTCTATAGTATCCCATGATTAATTGCTATATTATTTAGGAATCACATTACTACTATTTTTGTTTAGTTGCAAAATGCATATAGTATGCGTCATTATTTAGGTTCGAGATTCAGCAATGCCGGGCGGTGGTGACAGTACCACCACCGGGTTTTATATATTTTTTCAGTAGCGTTGCATGAATAAATCTCAAAAATATCAACTTCTAAAATTGCTTAAAATTAGCCAATTTCCATAAATATCATGGAATATCAATAAAAATCTCCTTATAATAGAGATATAGCAGGTAATCCTGTCCATAATCTCTAAATAAGGAGAAAAACGGCATGGATCAGGATACCACAGAGTCCACATTTAATCAAGTGCTAAAACAGTTTCCCTATGATGACTTTCTAAGGTTTGTTGCGGATTTCGGTATCGACAAGTACATTAAAAAGCTTTTTGTAATCAAGTTGCTCTACATCCTGGTGGTTGCTCAACTTAGTAAGATTGAATCACTAAGAGAACTGGCCGGTAAAGTGAAAAATGACCTTGAGTTGCAAAAAATGCTTAAACTTGATTCCATCAGTTTCTCGCAGCTGTCAAGGCGTTTAAGGAATATCAAAAGCACCTTTTGGGCCGATACATTTGTCACTGTATCCAAAGCAACACTGATAAAAACCGCCGCTACTGCTTACCAGGAGCCCAAAGAAAACAGGATACACATCATAGACTCCAGCACAATTTCCTTGTGTCTGACCAAATTTAGATGGGCAGATTTCCGCAAGACAAAATCCGGAATAAAGCTTCATCAACGGTTACAATTCCAAAACGGGTATTCATATCCGGATAAAGCAATTCTTACACCTGCCAAAGTCTCGGATAAATCTCAGTTGGATGAATTGGTAACAACCGATCCGGATGCCCTAAATGTTTTTGACCGTGGCTATGTGGATTATAAGAAATGGGACCAGTACTGTGAGGCCGGCATCAGATTTGTTACCAGGTTAAAAGAAGGTGCCCTTGTTGATATCATTAGAACAGCATTCGATTACCGGTACAAAGATGACGGAAAGTACTGTAATACTGGGTGCTCCCAAAACCACAAGAATGAAAAACCATGCAACGCTACTGATATTTTTTACTCGAATTCCAATATGTTTCGAATAGCGGTTGCCCAGGACTGCCAAAAGTAATAACCTTACGTAAAATCCAAAACATGATATAATTATCACAGAAAGGGATTGATGCCTTTGGCGGAATATGACCTGATTATCAAGGCCCTGGCCGGGCGGTATGGCCAACAAATTGCAGCCTTCGTCCGGGGTATTGAAGTGTCGGTAGAGTCCATCCAGGATGCCGACAAAGAAGCGGTGGCCGTACAGCGCAGTTTCGATGTGTTATATAAAATCCATGAAGATGGATATGAATACATAATGCTGGTAGAGTTTCAGGCCCGTCCGGACAAAAATATGCCCGGGCGGCTGCTGGAATACACGGCCATGCACCATCGCCGCTACCAAAAGCCCATTTACCCGGTGGTGGTTAATCTTACCGGCAGCGATCGGCTACAAGATGGACATTATACTGTAGATTGTCTTTAACTAACGGTGGTAGAATTTAACTACCGGCAGTTAAACTTACAGGACATGCCCGGGCAGGACTTTTTGTACAAAGGTCCTGTGGAGTTACTACCTTTGGCTCCACTAATGAAGCAGAAAGATCCACCAGAAACAGTTTTGGAGAAATGCGCCCAGCGGTTTGATGAAGAAGTTGAATCTGATAGTGAGAGGGATATTTTGTACGTTGCCTTGGCTGCTTTGTCTTCGTTGAAGTTGTCTAAAGAAGTAATTCTCAAGGTGCTGGAGGTGATTAAATTGGAAAACCTGCCGCTGTTTGACGGTATCCGGGAAGAATGGGAAACCCGGGCTCGAGTGGATGTGCTCATTGATTTGCTTGAAGTGAAATTTGGTATGGTGCCGGAAGATTTACGAAGCCAACTTTCAAAAATTAAAGACTCAGGAACCATTAAGGAAACGATGCGTAAAGTTGTAAATGCTGGAACAATTGATGAATTTACCAGGATGCTGAAAAATTAATAACATGAGTTCGTTTAAAATTAATTCCGGTGCTCTTGAAGGAGATTTAGACTGTTTTCTTGATATTCCTGCCAATCATTCTGAATTAATTCATCGAAGCGAAGCGTACAGGGATGTAAAATATCCGGTTATGGTAAGCAAGTTGGCCGGCGGGGAATGGTTGGCCGAGTATAATGATTTGCCTGGCTGTAAAACACACGGCAACACTCCGGAAGAAGCAATGGTCAGGTTGGAAGAAGTTAAGCTGTTTTGGATCTATGCGGCCATGGCCGAGGGTAGGAAAATTCCAAAACCTCTCCAGGCCCACAAATTGTGAAAATGGCATAATAAGCATCAGATAATAAACCTCCGGGGGACCGGGGGTTTTATATTTCAAAAATATGTAAGGGACGGTGATATGATGGATATGTACACGGTGGCAGAAGTTTCGAAAAAGTTGCGGGTGCGAAAGTCCTTTGTTTACGAGCTCATCTATACAAAACGATTAAGGGCTCTTAAACTGTCTGAACGCCGCATTCGCATATCGTCAACTGCATTGGAGGATTTCATCAAAAATTCTTCTGAAGAGGAAAAAGGTAATTTTAGGGCGGCAGGGAAGTAAATCTCTGCCTGACTTTTTCCTGTTCTTTGCCGTTATAGGAGGTCACAAATGGCACAGGTAAAAAGGCGCGGAGTATACAAGTATCAGATTTCAGTATATCTGGGGCGTGATGAAAATGGCAAGAAAATAATCCACTATGAAACCTTCACGGTAATAAAACTCAAGCTAAGCACCGGCAGGCTGAACTAGAGGTTGAAATGAAACGCCGTACCGGGCCAAAAGCGGCGGCCATGACCGTCGATGAAGAGACTTAAAGAACATATACATTTGATGTTAAAAGATTGAAACCACTATTAAAGAATCTACCCATGTATGGCCTAAATGCAATAGATCTTCAGGAGAGACTTTCGGGATTATCCAGGTTGAAACCAAAGACCATAAAAAACACCTGTGGCATCCTAAAAACGGCCTTACGGCAAGCAGTTTCATGGGGCATTCTTTCGACAGATCCTACAGTGGGTCTACGTACTCCGAGGGTACCCAAGTCAGAAAAGAATGTCCTTGACGGTTCAGAGCTTACTAAGCTTACGGAAATTTGAATATCATGAGATTCAATTTTACTTTCTATTCGTTCAAGTTGTGTAGTGTGGCGTTCAAGGATTTCCGTATGCAGCTTATGACCGTCTAAAAGGGCGGCAAGTTTTTCGCCGTGGTCATTTTCAATACTGGTAACCTGTTTTTCAAGAGAATCCATTCTCTCAGAAAGGAAATCTACCTTCCCAGAAAGAGAATCTACCTTCCCAGAAAGGGGACCTACCTTCTCAGAAAGGGAACCTACCTCCTGAGAAAGGAAGTCTATTTTTTGAGAAGAGGAATCTATTCTCTGAGAAAAGGAATCTATTCTCTGAGAAAGTGGATTTATTTCCTGGGAAATGGAATCCAGACGCTGATAAATATTCTGAAAATGCTGCAATACTAAATCCTGAAATTTATCATTATCCATTATTTATCCCTTTTTCTCAAGCCACTTTTCTTCCATGTTAAAAATATCCATTTAGGAAATTATACCATGCCCTGTAATTCCGGACAACGACAATAGAGGTTGGCAGACTGTTATTGGGCGAAAAATGAGGGTCAGTAATATTATAGCATAGTAAAAGGTTAATAGCTTGTTTCAAACAGGAAGGTTGATTATATGCCTGAGATTAATAGCGTTATAATTGCCGGATTAAACCATGTGGGTAGTAGAATTGTTCAAAAAGAAAGGGATGGATGGTTTTTATGCTCCGATAGCTGCGTTTTTCGTTGCCGGTATAATTACGGTTGTGTGGAATTATTTCTTTGAACCGGGGGTTTCATGGCAGGATTCATTAAAGCAGGGACTTATTTTTGGGTCTGGTACAGGCGGTCTTTATGGTTTTGGTAAAAGCGTTTTAAAGAAAAACGGTGAAGAAAAATCGCCAGGTTAATACTAACTTGAACAATGCAATAATCTTTCTAATAAATGAAAAGCAGCCAGTTAAGGCTGCCTCTTAATTGATGTAGTGAAATTTGAAGGATAACTGCCTGATTAAATCAAATTTTCTATTAGATTGATTCTGACGTTTTGGGGTAATTCGCCGTGGCGTATCAAAAAAAAGTAAAAAGCTTTTTAATCTTCTCCATTGCCTGTCTTTATCTGTTGAGCAGCTTTGTTGAAAACAATTTCTTACATTACTTGTTGACCGCATTATCTACGGTAACGGTTGTAATTTGCTTGCTTGACGCGGGCAGAATGAACAGGACGATAGGAATACTGCTCTTCGGGGTTGGCTCGGTAATCCTGCTTTATTACCGGGCTCCGGGCTCGGTTTGGGCCGACTCGATGCATACAAACGGTAACCTGATCGCCCTTGTTATTCTGGTGCAGATGCTGGGCATTCCGTTGAAATTCGAACGATACATAAAAGTTCTGGAACGGGCGCGCAATTTTTTATCCGGCAGGGGAATCAGGGAATTATATCTGGGTTCTTACGGGCTGTCACACTCTCTGGCGGTGATATTGAATTTCGCCTGTATTCCAATCAGCTATCAGGTGCTGGGCTCCGGTGGAAATAGTGCTGCCGTGCAAAGGACTATGTTAACGGCTATTACCAGGGGATATGTTACTTCATCCATTTGGTCCCCCAATACCTCGATTATGGCGCTGGTGTTGATGTGGGGAAGCAGTTGGCTGGGGGTGCTGCTGCCCGGGTTGCTACTGGCTCTTATTGCGTTGCCTGTGGGTTGGTGGCTGGAAAAAACCAGATTGCGCAAGGAAAATATTGATTATTCATATAGCTGTTTAAATAATTATCAATCCCTGGTGCCGGAGCCCGGTAATAAAAACTATACCGGCCAGTTTGTGAGTATTATTTCTGTTTTTCTGGCGGGTGTTATCTTGTTGGACCAATATACGGCGTTCGGTATTATCACCATTATACCCGCTCTTTCGTTGTTGGTGCCGCCTCTCTGGGCTAAAGGAATCGGGGAGTGGGAGTCCTATGTAACCGGATTAAAGAGTTACTTTGCCGACAGGCTGGCTGTTATGGATAACGAAATAATAATTTTCTTGGGCGCCGGTTTTTTTGCCGCTGCGATTGGTTATTCGCCAATCAAATATGCACTGATTGCTGTTTTTTCCCACGTTGCGGGAGCTCCCGCGGCACTGTCTCTGGCAATTATATCTCTGGTGGTAGTCCTGTCTGTTGTGGGCTGCCACCCGATCCTTGTGATCAGTGCCATGGTGAGCACCCTCACTCCCGAACTGATGCGGTGTTCGCCGCAGTTTTTAGCCCTTACAGTATTGATAGCCTGGGCACTGGCCTTGCTCATTTCGCCGTTTTCGGTCACCAGTTTAAGCGTGGCCGCGCTGGTCCGGAAAAGTTCCGTCGAAGTAGGCGTAAAATGGCACTTGGTATTTGTTTTAGCGATGTTAGTCATATCCGTTATTTGTCTTTCGTTGTTAAATAAAGTTTTTGGCTATTGAAAAACGTATTTTCCAACCCGGGACATAATATGTTACTCTAAAAGAAAAATTAAAGAGGGAGAAATGACATGGGATTTGACGCTTTAGCTGAACACCTGGGGATTGAGCTGCTAGAGGTAAGGCCCGGTTATGCCAGGGCTGTCCTTAAAGTAACCGAAACATTACTGAATGGAGCGGGCGTTACCCATGGCGGCGCAATATTCAGCCTGGCTGACATAGTATTCGCCGCGGCCAGTAATTCACACGGTCCTCTTGCTTTGGCACTGAACGTAAGCATTAATTTTTTAAAGACCACCCGGGAAGGCGCTACTCTTACCGCCACGGCAACCGAAGATAATCTGACCAGAAAAACCGGACTTTATAGAATGGAAGTCAGGGACGAAAATGAAAATGTTGTCGCCGTCGCCGAAGGTCTGGTATACCGGATAAGTGATTAAGCCTATCTTTAGCAAAGTAAAACGCCCCAACCAGGGGCGTTTCAATGGCTGCTTGTTTGTCCGGTTATTTCGCACCGTAGCCTGGGAAGAATCCTATACCGAATACTAACAGGATCAGAATCAGGAACAGAATGAAACTTCCGTCAAAATAAGTTCCTCCTTTTGCGCCGTAACCCATTAATGCATACCTCCTTAAATTATTTTTTTGTTTGTTCCGCTTTATATTATGCAGGTGCGGAAGAGGGTGTTACCAAATTTAAGCAACAGTAAAAACATCTTTGGGGAACAAGGATAATTGTGGCTTATTCTAAATTTCAAAACCAATGACTTCACATTTCTGCCCGGGTGTAGTAAGATTAGAGCAAGCAGGTTATTACTATTCCGGGGAGGAAATTATGCTTGACAACCAACTATTAATTTTTGTTACAGTTGCGGAAAAAAAAACTTCTCCCGGGCAGCGGAAGCGCTGAATGTGTCCCAACCCGCCATCAGCCAGCATGTACATTCTCTTGAGGAATATTACGGGGCCAAACTCTTTGAACGGTCCAGTAAAAGGGTTGAGCTGACTCAAGCCGGGTCCACACTTTATTTATACGCCAAGGAAATATTGGGGTTACATCGGGTAGCCAAACGGGCTGTCTCCGATCTGGTGGAAATGGTTACCGGCACTTTGACCATTGGAGCCAGTTTTACCGTGGGTGAGTATGTGCTGCCCCGTTTAATGGCCGCCTTTTCACGCAAGTTTCCGGACGTGAAATTTTCAGTCACCATCGGCAACACCGAGTTTGTTCACGAGCGGGCGCGGGAAAACAGCATCGATATCGGTCTGGTGGAGGGTATGGTTGAAGACCCGCACCTGAGAATCAGTAAATTCCTGGACGACGAGATGATTTTCATTGTGTCCCGGGAGCATCCCCTGGCCGGCGCCGGCTACCTGGAGCAGGCCCAGGCGGCGGAAAAGCTTGGCGACGCGGTGTTTATTATTCGCGAAGAAGGCTCGGGCACGCGGCTGGCCATGGAAAATATGCTGCGCAGGCTGGATTTCACTCCTTCCCATATTATTACTCTGGGCAGCACCCAGGCCATTAAAGAGGCGGTGGAAGCCAACCTGGGCATATCCATGTTGTCCAAATGGACGCTGAGCAAGGAGTTGAAACTGGGCTCACTGAAACCGATGCGGATTAAAGATTTTTATACCACCCGGGGATTTTATCTGATCCAGCACAAGGAGAAGTTTGAATCCAGAGCTTGCGAAGAATTTTGCCGGTTCGTAACGGACCAGGATCTGACGGGCGTGCTTCGTTAAGAACTATAAAAATTTTATTGAATATATCTCTCATAAACGCCAGCCTTTTGGTTGGTGTTTATTTATTACCGGGCATTGGACAACGATTTTTTGTCCATACTGGTATTGCAATTATACGACACATGCAGTATACCGTTTTTTTCATGCACATATAATGTTTAGTGAAAGGAAGTGAACCGCGTGTCCTCATGTATTTCCATCGGCGCCGCTCATCACCAGGAGCTGTTAAAAAATCAACTTGACCGTGAACTGCGGGCCCTGGAAAGCCGGGGCTTAAAAATTCGTTTGCAGGAAAAGCCCCTGGGATGGCTCACCTTCCTGAACTGCAGCATTTCCGGCTCCGGAAAGATGGAAACTGTTATCCGGCGCCGGGTGGCGGGTGTAATCACGGATTTAATCCTTAACAATTGGGAAGCGACCCTGCTGCAGCATATCATCAGGGAAAATTATTACTATTTTAATGAAGATGAAAAAGGAACCATCTTCGATTATGCCCGAAAAAAATTAAATGTCTGTGGTTATAGCAGGAAGCACAGCAGAGTACTTATTTTGCGGCGGCTGACCGAGTACATGGAAGCGAACAACAACATAAATATTGACGGATTTATCCGTTTCAGGCTGAAGGACTATGTAAACGAGCTTTATGATGTCGCCGACCAGGCCGCGGATGATTTTATTATGGACCGGGAATACCAGGAATTTATCGAACTGCTGAAATACTTTGTGGAAGTGCAGGACCCGAAGGCCGAACTGGTAAATGTGGTTTTAAAACCAAACGGTGCGTTCAAACTCTTTGACGAGCATGAACAGGTTATTAACAGCGATTACCTGGAAGAGTTTATGCTTAACATCACCGAGAACGAAATTAATTATGAAGATATGTTGATCAGCGCCCTGATTACCGTGGCGCCGAAAAATATAGTTTTTCATCCGGGCAGCGGCACGATGCCCCGCAACACGGTGGATACCGTAAGCAGCGTGTTCGGCGGCCGGGTGACCGTTTGTGACGGCTGCCCCTTATGCATTAAGGCCGGCGATTAAAGAACGTATTTGACAACGGGAAAGCGGGTTAATATAATGTACCGTAGAGATTGAATAATACTATCAAACGGTAATGATGAAGACGAGTAAACTCCAACCGGAACTCAGAGAGAGGATGCCACCGGCTGCAAGCGTCCTTGTTGACGGGGAGTTGAAAACCACCTTTTGAACCGCTGCCAAAGGCTCGGTTCGAACCTCGAACTTCGAACCTCGAGAACGGCCGGCCCGGCGCCGTTAACGCCGACTGAGACAAGCCCGTTAGGGTTAATCAGGGTGGAACCGTGGGATCGCAATCCTGCCCCTGGCAAATATGCCGGGGGCTTTTTAATTCATTCGGGAAGGGGTTAGTAAAATGATTAATATCACTCTTAAAGACGGGTCTGTGCGCAGGTATGAACCCGGCACTTCGCTGCTGGAAATGGCGTCCGACATCAGCCCCAGACTGGCCAAGGAAGCACTGGTGGCCAGGGTAAACGGCAATCTGGCCGACTTGAATACCAGGCTGACAGGCGACGCCGGGGTGGAGTTTCTTACTTTCGACAGTGAGGAAGGGCGGGAGACTTTCAGACACAGCGCGTCACACGTGATGGCCCAGGCGGTGCAGCGGCTTTTCCCGGGGACCAGGCTGGCCATCGGCCCGGCCATCGCCGACGGTTTTTATTACGATTTCGACTCACCGCATAAGTTTACTCCCGAGGATCTGGAAAAGATCGAGGCGGAGATGAACAAAATTATCAAGGAAGATCTGCCTTTCACCCGCTCGGAGACATCCCGGGACGAAGCCCTGAAAAAATTCGGCGGCCGGCAGGAACAGTACAAGGTCGAGCTGGTTGAAGATCTGCCCGGGGATGTGGTGATTTCCTGTTACCAGCAGGGCGATTTTGAGGACCTGTGCGCCGGGCCCCATGTGCCGTCAACGGGCCGGTTAAAGGCGGTTAAATTGCTTAATCTGGCCGGGGCGTACTGGCGTGGAGACGAACGCAACAAAATGCTGCAGCGTATTTACGGTACCGCCTTTCCCAAAAAGTCGCATTTGGATGAACATCTGCACCGCCTTGAAGAGGCCAAGCGCAGGGATCACCGCAAACTGGGCGCGGAACTGGACTTGTTCAGTATTCAGGAAGAGGGGCCGGGGTTTCCGTTCTTTCATCCCAAGGGGATGATTCTGCGCAACGAGCTGTTGAATTTCTGGCGGGAAGAACACAAGAAGCGCGGGTACGACGAGATCAGCACCCCCGTTATATTGGATCGCGCGCTGTGGGAACGTAGCGGCCATTGGGACCACTACCGGGAAAATATGTACTATACTAGAATTGATGAAGCTGATTATGCGGTTAAGCCCATGAACTGTCCCGGCGGGATGCTGGTTTACAGAACCCGGCTGCACAGCTACCGTGAACTGCCCATCCGGATGGCTGAACTGGGCCTGGTGCACCGGCATGAATTGTCCGGCACGCTGCACGGGTTGATGCGGGTACGCTGTTTTACCCAGGATGACGCTCATATTTTCATGCTGCCGTCCCAGATCCGGGAAGAAATAATTGGTGTTATTGACCTGGTGGACTATTTTTATAAGAAGTTCGGTTTTGAGTACCATGTTGAACTGTCCACCAAGCCGGAAAAGGCCATGGGCTCGGATGAAGTATGGGAACAGGCCACCGATGCCTTAAAGGATGCCCTGGAGAGCAATGGCATGGCCTACAAAATTAACGAGGGCGACGGAGCATTTTACGGACCCAAGATAGACTTCCATCTCAAAGACTGCCTGGGCCGGACCTGGCAGTGCGGCACCATTCAACTGGATTTCCAGATGCCCGAGAAGTTTGATCTCACTTACGTCGGCGAGGACGGTCAAAAACACCGGCCGGTAATGATCCACCGGGTAGTGTTCGGCAGCCTGGAACGGTTTATCGGCATTCTTACCGAGCACTTTGCCGGCGCGTTTCCCGCCTGGCTGGCTCCGGTGCAGGTTAAGGTGATGCCCATCACCGACCGGCAGCTGGAGTATGCCGAAAAAGTGTACCGGGAACTGGACGGCCTCGGGATACGGGTGGAACTGGACGCCCGCAATGAAAAGGTTAACTACAAGATCAGGGAAGCCCAGGCCCAAAAGATTCCGTATATGCTGGTGGTCGGCGACCGGGAGGCCGCAGCCGGCACGGTGGCGGTACGGCACCGGAGCAAGGGCGACCTGGGCGCCATGGAGCTGGACCGGTTCAAGGAACAAGTCGTCAGGGAGATTAAAGAGCGGGAAACCGCCAATGTCTGCGAAGAATAATATCTGCGCTGTATCTGCGCCGGATATGTTGACTGGCTCCAAGGTCCGTGATATAATAACGCGAGTTAAATATGGTTAAAAGTAGAAGCCGCTCGCTTCTCACCCAGTGACGCCGCAGTGCAGTCCAAGGGTTAACGTAAAGATATGTCATGGTTGTAATTACAGGCATTCTAACATGCTGATACGTTTAAGCGGGTGGAAACCCGCTTTTTATTTTTGCTGGGAGGTGAAATATTATTTCCAAGGATCATCGGATAAATGACCATATCCGAGCCAGAGAGGTCAGAGTCGTGGACGCGGACGGGGGGCAACTGGGGGTGCTGCCCCTGCGTGAAGCGTTGCGTTTAGCTGAAGAAAAACAGTTGGATTTGGTTGAGGTAGCGCCGCAAGCCAAGCCGCCCGTATGCCGCATCATGGACTACGGTAAGTTCAGGTACGAACAAAGCAAGAAAGAAAAGGAAGCCAAGAAAAAACAACGGGTTATTACCGTTAAAGAAGTTAAACTGCGCCCCAATATCGACGATCACGACTTTAATGTCAAGGCTAAAAACGCGATCCGTTTTTTGAAGGATGGCGATAAGGTAAAGGCTACCATTATGTTCCGGGGTCGTCAGATAGTACACCCGGAATTGGGCAGAAAGCTTCTGGTCAGGCTGGCCGGCGAAGTCGCCGACCTGGCCAATGTTGAAAGAACGCCCAAGCTGGAAGGCAAAAATATGATTATGATTTTGTCGCCCAAACTGCAGCCGCAGCAGCAGTCCGAGCAGCAAACCCAGCCACAGCAGCAACCTTCGCAGCAGCAGGAGTAGGCAGCCGTCAGAGTAAAACCCTAATTTATCGCAATAACGGAAGGAGTGAACCTGCCTTGCCTAAGATTAAAACGCATCGCGGTGCCGCCAAGCGGTTTAAAAAAACCGGAACAGGCAAATTCAAGGCTGAGCATGCATTCCACAGTCACATTCTGGGGAAAAAGAGTGCCAAACGCAAGCGCAATCTGCGCAAATCCTCCATTGTGCATCATACCAACGAGGATAAGCTGAAGCGTCTTCTTCCCTAACCGTTCCAAGTGAGTTTCAGTAAAAGGAGGAATTGACATGCCACGGGCGAAGAGCAGTGTGGTTTCAAGAAACAGGCATAAAAAGATTCTCAAACTGGCTAAAGGTTACCGGGGCTCCAAGAGCAAACTGTTCCGGATTGCCAATCAGCAAGTGATGAAATCGCTTTCCTACGCATACCGGGACCGCAAGGCCAAAAAACGTGAATTCAGGCGGCTGTGGATAGCCCGCATTAACGCTGCCGCACGGAGTAACGGTATGAGCTACAACCGTTTTATGAACGGCTTGAAGAACGCCGGTGTGGATATTAACCGTAAAGTGCTGGCCGATCTGGCTGTTAATGACGGCACGGCCTTCGGCCAGTTGGTAAGCCTGGCCAAGGACAACGCCAAGGCGTAAAATCAAACCACAATAGATCTGATCAGGAAATAAGCATGGCTTGCATCCATGCTTATTTTTTAATTACCGGTGGCGACCGGCCACCGACGAGCGACTACTGATTTAATGGAGGTGTTGCGTTGCTTGGCAAAAGCAACCCCCGCGTTAAACTGATCCGCCGCCTGACCCGGCGACGGGCAAGAGAGCAGGAGGGAAAGTTCCTGGTGGAAGGGGTCCGCTTTCTGGAGGAGGCGCTCCGGGAAAACTGGCCGCTGCAGCAGGTTGTTTACACCCCCGGGCTGGCTGAAAACCCCCGGGGCGCCGGGCTGCTGGAAGCCCTGGAGAAACAAGGCGTGCCGTCGTATGCGGTGGAGGATGAGCTGTTTGCGGAACTGGCGGAAACCGAGACCCCCCAGGGGATTATGGCGGTGGCGGAAATGTCCGTCCGGCCCGGCCTGGACCCGCAGCTTATTTTAAACGGCGAACATGATATCCTGGTGCTGGTGGACGGAGTTCGAGATCCGGGCAACCTGGGCACCATCATTCGCTGTGCCGACGCGTACGGAGCCGGTGGAGTGCTGTTGCTGAAGGGCACGGTTGATCCGTATAATCCCAAAACCCTCCGGGCTACCATGGGAGCAATTTTTCGCGTCCCATTGCTGCAGGTGGAAAATCCGGATCGCCTTCCGGCGGCTTTGAAGGCGGGCAACTGGAAACTGGTGGCGGGGGATCCCGCCGCGGACAAGCTGATTAACCATTGCGACCTTACCGGTCGGGTGGTTCTGGCGGTGGGGGGAGAGGCTGAAGGCTTTTCCGGCGCCGTCGGACGGGCTTTTGGAGAGACAGCCCGCATCCCCATGCCGGGCCGGGCGGAATCGCTTAATGCCGGCGTGGCGGCGGGCATCCTGCTTTACGAAGCGGTGCGGCAGCGGATGGGCGAAGCTTCATTTTTTAGTTAACTTCCTTGTTTTGATTTCGACCGTATGATATAATCAGTAACAGCAAAAGGTCCCCAAAGAATGAGGGAAAGGTTGTGGTTAAATGTTTATAACCGCCGACTTTTTTTGGAGGCTGTTTGAGGCTACCGGTTCCGTCCGCGCGTATATTCTGTACAGAAGGTTGGCTGTACATTAAAGTAAACCGAAAACGGTAATGATGGGGAGAAGTAAGCGGCAATTGCCTTCACAGGGAGTGCGGGCCGTTGACTGGGAACCCGCTCAAGCGCAACCCGCCGAAATTCACCCCGGAACTGCAGCTGAACGTTTTATTCAGTAGGTGTAGCCGGTTTCCCGCCGTTAACGGGATCCTGAAGCGGCGGATGCCGTTTTGGGGCTGAGCGGTTGTGCACTTGTGCCGGAGTTAGGGTGGTACCGCGGATTTATTAATCCGTCCCTGGAGGGCGGTTTTTTTATTGCTGGGAGGCAGTATACTAAGCTACATATGAAGCCGGGTGGCGGTACCCGGAGCGAACATAGGAGGCATAAGTTGGGGACATTCCTCCGAAGGAGGTGTGTCCCCTGACCTCGGACGAGCGAGCGAGGCGCAGGAAAAGCGGCGAAAAAAGCTGTCAGGGGACACACCTGCTGAAGCTTGGGTATTCCTTTCGGGACAGGAATGTCCCCAACTTATAGGCCCGAAGGGCCGAGTTATGCAGCCGCCCGGAGCCGAGTGGAGCTCGTACAAGTATAAGGCCGAGTCAGTGAGCGGAGGGTACCGCCATTCGGCTTGGGTGAACATTGAGGAGGATGAGCATGGAAGAGAAATTGAAAACCCTGCTTGCTGACGCCGGCCGGGCTTTATCCGGCGCTGCGGACCTTGACGAACTGAACGAAATCAGGGTCCGTTACCTGGGCAAAAAAGGTATTCTCACCGGGGTGCTGCGCGGTATGGGCGCCCTGTCCGCCGACGAGCGGCCGCGGATCGGACAGCTGGCCAACGAGGTGCGGGCGAAACTGGAAGACGCGCTGGCCGGCCGCACATCCGAAATCAAAAACAAAATCAGGAACGCCAGGCTGGAGCGGGAAAAGATCGACGTAACCCTCCCGGGCAATGCCTTTATGACCGGCCGCCGGCACCCGCTGGCGGTAATCCAGGAGGAAATAGAAGATATTTTTCTCTGGATGGGCTATACCATCGAAGAGGGTCCGGAAATTGAACTGGACTATTATAATTTCGAAGCTCTGAATTTCCCGGCCGAACACCCGGCCAGGGACATGCAGGACTCATTTTTCACCGCACCCGGAGTTTTGCTCAGAACGCATACGTCCCCGGTCCAGGTGCGGACAATGGAGCGGACCAATCCCGCCCTGCCGGTGCGGATTATCGCCCCGGGCCGTGTTTACCGCCGGGATGACGACGCCACACACTCGCCGATGTTCAACCAGGTGGAGGGGCTGGCCATTGACAGCCGGGTAACCTTCGGTGACCTTAAGGGCACCCTCGGAGCGTTCGTGGAAAAAATGTTCGGCTCGGAAACTAAAACCCGGTTCCGGCCCAGTTTCTTTCCCTTTACCGAGCCCAGCGCCGAAGTGGACATTTCCTGCACCAATTGCGGCGGCAAGGGCTGTCGCGTATGCTCCCATACCGGCTGGCTGGAGATCCTGGGCTGCGGGATGATCCACCCCCGGGTTTTGGAGTCCGGCGGATACAACCCCGAGGAAGTCACCGGTTTCGCCTTCGGCATGGGCGTGGAACGGATCGCCATGCTCAAGTACGGCCTTGACGACATGCGGTTGTTTTTTGACAATGATCTGCGTTTTCTGGCCCAGTTTTAACATGGTCAAAGACGCGGGCTTAAATAATTCGGAGAATTGATCAAGGGATTAACCGAGGGAGGTTGCTAAGCTTGCGCGTTTCGTACAACTGGTTGCGTGAATTTGTTGACCTGGGAGGCATCTCGCCTGAAGAACTGGCCGATCGTCTGACCATGGCGGGTTTGGCCGCCGAGGGCATTGAGGAACCCGGCAGAGGTATTGAGAAGGTTTACACCGGCAAGATATTGCAAATTGAGGCCCACCCCAATGCGGACAAGCTGGTGGTCTGCCGGGTGCTTACCGTGGGCGGGGAAGAGGTGCAAATTGTTACCGGCGCTCCCAATGTAGCCGAGGGACAGGTGGTGCCGGTGGCGGTAGTGGGCGCCAAACTGGCCGGTGGTTTGGCAATCAAGAAAGCCAAACTGCGTGGGGTCGAATCCCGGGGCATGTTGTGCTCGGGTAAAGAACTGGGGCTTGACCCGTCCACCATGCCTGCGGACCAGGCCCACGGAATCATGATTTTGGCTGCCGATACGCCTGTGGGTGTGGACGTTAAGCCGTTAATCGGTCTGGACGACGCGATCATTGAATTGGAGCTGACCCCCAACCGGGGCGACTGCCTGAGCATGCTCGGGGTGGCCAGGGAAGTGGCCGCAATCCTGGGCCAGCCGCTTAAAATGCCGCCCACTGAGGTATCGGCCACAGTACCGGCCGGGAATGAACCCGTGCGGGTGGACATCGATGATCCGGAACTCTGCCGCCGCTATGTGGCCCGGCTGCTGGTAGAAGTGCAGGCGGGATCGTCACCGGCCTGGATGCAGCAGCGGCTGCGGGCGGCGGGAGTGCGCCCCATCAGCAACGTGGTGGACGTGACCAACTACGTAATGATGGAACTGGGCCAGCCGCTGCACGCCTTTGATTATCATAAATTACAGAACGGTCATATTATTGTACGCCGGGCTGCCAAGGGTGAAACTATTGTTTCCCTGGATAACGCGACCAGAAATCTGACCCCGGAAATGCTGGTGATCACCGATCCGGCGGGGCCGGTGGCGGTGGCCGGGGTAATGGGCGGGCTGGATTCTGAAGTTACCGACGCCACCAGTGCGGTGCTGCTGGAGTCCGCTTACTTTAACCCGGTGAGTATACGGCGTACGGCCAGGGACCTGGCCCTGCATTCCGAATCATCCTCCCGTTTTGAGCATGGTATTGATATTACCGGCTGTCCCCGGGCCGCCGACCGGGCCGCCCGCCTGCTGGTGGAGATGGGCGCCGCGCAGGTTGTGGACCTGGTGGTGGATAACTATGCCGCGCCGGTGGCTGAAAAAACCATTTTGCTGCGCCCCGGCCGGGTCCGGCACGTGCTGGATGTGGAACTTACACCGGCCGAACTGACCGGCCTGCTGGCCAGCCTGCAGTTTGAGGTGCGGGAAGACGCCGGCGGGCTGATGGTAACGGTGCCCGGCCACAGGCCCGACATTGCCATTGAAGAAGACTTGATTGAAGAAGTAGCCCGTTTGCACGGGTATGGCCGGATTCCCGGTACACTGCCCACCGGGTCCATGACTTCCGGCGCCCTGCCCGGTACGCAGCTTCTGGCCCGCCAGGTGCGTAGTTTTCTGTCCCGGGGCGGGTTTTACGAAGTGGTTACGTACAGTTTCCACAGCCTCCGGGTATTTGACCGTCTGGGGGTGCCCGATGATCATCCCCTGCGCCAAACAGTGGACCTGCAAAACCCATTGAGTGAAGAACAGTCTGTAATGCGTACCCAGCTTTATCCTGGTTTGCTGGATGTGCTGCAGCGCAACAGTAACCGCCGTACCCGGGACGCGGCAGTCTTTGAAATGGGCCGGGTGTTTTTCCCCGCCGCCGGTCAACCGCTGCCGGAGGAAGTTATGGTACTGGCCGCCGCTGTAACCGGCCGCACACCGGGCGGATGGAATACCCGCTCCGTGGAAATGGATTTTTATTTCCTTAAAGGTGTTTTAAGCGAGTTGTTGGCTGCCGTCGGGGTGCGGGATGTGGTCTACAAACAGGCGGAGGGCGGACCGGGATTTCATCCCGGCCGGACGGCGGAGGTTTACGCCGGGGAGCAAAAACTGGGCGTAATCGGTGAGCTGCACCCCGATGTCCAGGACGCTTACGATCTGAAACAGCGGGTTACTGTTTTGGAGCTGAATTTTGACCGCCTGGCTGAAGCTTCAGGCAGCATGATGGTTTATCAGCCGCTGCCCAAATTCCCCGGTGTGGAGAGGGATCTGGCCTTATTGGCGCGCCTTGACGTTCCGGCCGCTAGCCTGATGGAAGTGATTTATCGCGAGGGCGGCTCTATTTTGCGGGACGTACGGCTCTTTGACGTCTATCAGGGCGAACAGGTGGCTGAAGGGTATCGAAGCATCGCTTTTGCGCTGCGGTTCCAGGCCGATGACCGGACGCTTACCGATGAGGAGGTTGCCGGGAAGGTGGCCCGCATCACGGCGGCGCTGGAAAAAGAGCACGGAGCGTCATTGAGAGAGTAGATAAATGATAACAGCGACCGGATGAAAAATTGTCCTCTGCGGCAGGAATATGGTGTTTTATGTGGAATAAGCATCCAATGTGCCAAATATGCTGGGAGGGCGGCCCATGTCAGTTGACCGGAACCGGGTAGATGTGGAGATTTACGGTGTGCGCTATACCTTGAAAGGGGACGCGGCGCCCGAGACGATGGTTAATATGTCAAGGGACGTTGACGAAAAAATGAGACAGGTGCTGCAGCGTAACCCAAGGTTGTCACTTTACAAGGCGGCGGTACTAACGGCCCTGAACATGGCGGAAGAATTATACGCACTCAAAGAAGAATATGACAATCTGGTTAAGATGCTGGAACCCGAACGCAACAAGAAAAGCAAATAAAACTCATGGAGCGGGCTTCATGAGTTTTTTTATCTTTGTTGAGGCAAATTATAAGTTAAAATAGATTTAAGGTGCGGTGTTATTGAAAAAGAACAAATTAATCGAAAGTCTGCTGCCAAGGGAGTTTTATGACCGGGACACCGTTACCGTGGCCAGGGAACTGCCCGGGTGTATGCTGGTTCATCGTACTCCGGAAGGAACCACCGCCGGTATAATAGTGGAAACCGAGGCCTACCTTCAGGGAGACCCGGCCTGTCACGCCGCCCGGGGCATGACCCCCCGGAACAAACCGATGTTTGGCCCGCCGGGGTTTGCTTACGTATACTTTACATATGGCATGCACTATTGCTTTAACGTGGTCACAGCCGCCGAAGGGACGGGTGAAGCGGTGTTGATCAGGGCGCTGGAGCCGGTGCTGGGGATCGACCTGATGACCAGCCGCCGCGGCCGGACCGGCCTCCGCGAACTGTGTTCGGGGCCCGCCAAGCTCACCCAAGCCATGGCCATAGGAAAAGAGCAGAACTGTCTTGATCTCACAGGGGAGCAGCTATTCATATGTCCGGCCGGGCCTGCCGGGCCGCTGGTAACCACAACCCGGATCGGCATCCGGGAAGGGACCGAACTGCCGCTGCGTTTTTACCTGCGAGACAGCAAATATGTGTCCAGGAGATAACATAAAGTAGAATAAAGAACCGGTATTTTGAGAGGAGTAGTGATGGTATTGAAAATCAGGGAAATTTATGAATACGTAATTGCCAGGGGGATGGAGAAGGACCCGCGGGGCGCGCAGATCGTGGCCGAACAGTTGGAAAAGGAAAAGAAACGTTATGCCGACATGAAGGAAGAAGACAAAAAGGATTATGACACTGATCGCCTGGCCAACCCTTACAGTGACACCAGGGTTTTGTATGGGGAACCCGGGACGGAGGTGCGCCGGATGCTGGTGGGCGTGGATATCGAAGTGGGCGAGGTGCTGCTGGCGGACCGGTTGGGGGAAAAGGGGAAACCGGTGGATCTGATCATGTCGCACCACCCCGAGGGGAAAGCGCTGGCCGGCCTGCATGACGTAATGCACCTGCAGGAGGATATTCTGGCCCGGTACGGTGTGCCCATTAACATCGCCGAGGGGATGATGGTTTCCCGGATCAGCGAGGTCAAGCGCGGGCTCATGCCCATCAACCACAACCGGGCGGTGGATGCCGCCAAAATTCTCGGTATTCCCATCATGAGCGCCCATACCGTGGCTGATAACCAGGTGGCCACTTTTTTACAGGATCTCATGGACCGGGAAAAACCGAAAACCCTGCAGGACATTGTCAAGCTGTTGAAGACCATTCCCGAGTATGCCGAGGCCGCCCGCCACAATGCCGGTCCCAGTATTGTGGCGGGCGGCAAGGAGCGCCGGACCGGTAAAGTGCTGGTGGATATGACCGGCGGCACCAGCGGTTCCCAGGACGCCTACGCAAAATTAGCCCAGGCGGGAGTAGGTACCCTGCTGGTGATGCACATAAGCGAAAAACACCGCAAGGAAGCCGAAAAAAACCATGTCAATGTGATTATTGCCGGGCATATGGCCAGTGATTCGCTGGGTATGAACCTGCTTTTGGACGGCATAGAAAAGCAGGGCGTGGAAATAATCCCCTGCGCGGGAATCATCCGGCAAAAACGGTGATGAAAAAGCCGGAGTTGCTGGCCCCGGCCGGTGGGAGAGATGCGCTGGTGGCGGCGGTGCAAAACGGTGCCGATGCCGTATACCTGGGCGGCCGGCAGTTTAACGCCCGCCGGGGGGCCGAAAATTTCGACAGTCAAGAACTGGCCGAAGTGATCGAATACGCCCATATGCGGGGCGTGAAGGTCTATGTTACGGTGAACATTTTGCTGGCCGACTCCGAATTGCGGGAAGCGGTCCGTTTTTTGCATACCATTTATAATGCCGGCGCCGACGCCGCCATTGTGCAGGATTTGGGATTGATCAGGCTGGCCCGGCTGGTGGTGCCTGAACTGGAATTGCACGCCAGTACCCAGATGACCGCACATAACCTGCCCGGGGTGGAGTTCTTGCGTGACGCGGGGTTAAAGCGAGTGGTACTGGCCCGGGAAATGGACCTGGATTCAGTGCGATATATCAGGGAGCGTGCCGGGGTACAGTTGGAAACCTTTGTCCACGGGGCGTTGTGCGTATGTTATTCCGGCCAGTGCTTGATGTCCAGCATGATTGGCGGCCGGAGCGGCAACCGGGGGCGCTGTGCCCAACCCTGCCGCCTGGAGTACCGTCTGGCGGACCGAAACGGGCAGCCGGTGACCGGCGCCGGCCGGTGGGGCGAGTATTTGCTCAGTCCCAGGGATCTGAACCTCAGCGAGCATATACCGCGCCTGATGGCGGCCGGAATCGACTCTTTTAAAATTGAGGGGCGCATGCGCAGGCCAGAATATGTGGCCACGGTGGTCGGAATTTACCGGGAACTGATTGACCGGGCCTCGGCCGGCGGAAACTTTCAGGTCACCGATGCAGAGTCCGTGGACCTGGCCCAGATATTCAACCGGGGTTTTTCCACCGGTTACTTTTTTGGCCACCCCGGCCGGGATTTAATGAGCTATCAGCGACCGAACAACAGGGGCGTGCCGCTGGGCCGCGTTCGGAGCTACAACCGGCAATCCGGGCGGGCGGAGATAGAACTCGGGGCGCCGCTGGCGATCGGTGACGGTATTGAAGTATGGGTTACCAGGGGCGGCCGGGTGGGCCTGGAGGTGCACGGGCTGTGGGTAAAGGGCGGCAAAGTGGAATCCGCCGCCGCCGGAACGGTGGCGGAAATTGAAATCCAGGGGCATGTCCGGCCCGGTGACCGAATTTTTAAGACCCATGACGCCGGATTAATGAACCGGGCTTTGCAGACTTACGCCTCCAGCCGGGAAAAACTGCGCATACCGCTGGATATGCGGGTCCGGGCGAGGGTCGGGGAGCGGCTGCTGTTGGAGGCCGATGACCGTGAGGGGGTCAGAGTGACCGCCCAAACCGGTCTGGCGGGTGAGCCGGCTCAAAGACGCCCCCTGACGGGTGAATTCCTGGCCGGGCAGCTTGACCGGTTGGGTAATACGCCCTTTGTGCTGGGTGATTTGGCATGTGATATCGAGGGCCAGGTGATGGTGCCGGCCAGTGAGATAAACGACGCGCGCCGGCGGCTGGTGGAAATGATGGCCCGGGAGAGGGTCAAAAAACGGCTGCCGGAACCTCTGGCAGCGGCCAGAGTGGAACAAAGGCTTGCCCTGGCCCTGACGGGCGGGGATACTGCCGCGCCCGGGCGTTTTCCCAAGCTGGCGGCGGCGGTGAGCGACCCGCAGTCGATCCGGCTGGCGGTGGAAAATGGAGCCGAAATCATTTATTATACCGGTGAGAGCTTTCGCAGCCGGGGCAAGCCGTCCCGGGCGGATGTTTCCGGAGCCCGGAAGCTTTGCCGGAAAGCAGGGGTTGCGTTTATCCCGGTGACGCCCCGGATCCTGCATGATTTGGAGCTGCAGCGGTACAGGGAAGAACTGGCTGCGGTGCTGGAGCTGGAGCCTGACGCAATAATGGCCGCCGGGTACGGTCTGCTGCCCGTGCTGCGGGAGATAACGGACTTGCCGCTGGCAGCGGATTTTCCATTTAACGTGTTCAACCGCCAAGCGGCTCTTTTTCTTCAGGAACAGGGTCTGTTCAGGGTAACCCTGTCACCCGAGCTGAACGGGGAACAGGTGCGGGAACTGGTCGCTGCGGCAATTCCGGAAACCGAGCTGATTGTGCACGGTTATCTGCCCTTGATGGTATCGCGTTATTGTGCCCCGGGGAGCCTGCTGGGCGGCATCAGTGAAGAAAAGAAATGCGCGGCGCCTTGTCGCAGTGGTTCTTACGGCCTGCTGGACCGCAAGGGGGTGCTTTTCCCCGTGGAGACCGACAAGCGTTGCCTGATGCATGTGTTTAATTCCCGGGAACTGTGCCTGTTGGATACGCTGCCTTACCTGAGCGGGGCGGGCTTGGCGTCAATCCGTATCGAGGCCCGCCGGAATGATGCAGACTACGTGGCTAAAACGGTACGGGCATACCGCCATATACTGGACAGGCTGCGGGGTAAACCGGACCGCCTGCCCGACCTGGAAGCGGTTGTACGCGAATTGACCGCCGGGGGTCCCGGTTTCACCCGGGGCCATTACTACCGGGGCGTAACAGAATAAGGGAGATTTTTTTAATATGGACGAACGACATTTAAAAAGACTTGAATTTGACCGGGTTAAGGAACGGCTGGCGGGATATGCCGCCTCCGGGCCCGGTCGTGAGATGGCATTAAACTTGGCTCCCCTGGGGGACATTGACGATATAGTCGACGCGCTGGCCCGGGTTACCGAGGGCCGTGAAGTACTTCGGCTGGAGCCGGGCGCCCGGCTGGACGGATGGAACGATGTGCGGGGGCAGGCCCGGCGCTGCGCCAGGGGCGGCGTGTTGGAGCCTTTGGAACTGTGGCATGTGCTGCAAACAATGACCGCCGCAAGGCAAATCGCATCTTTTTTCCGGGAACGGCAAGAAAAATATGTCCGGCTGAACGAAATTGCCCTGGGGTTGGGCGATTTCCGGGCCGCGGAGAAGAAAATAAGCGGTGCCATACTGCCGGGCGGGGAAATATCCGACCGGGCTTCGGAGAAACTGTTCAGCTTGAGAAGAAAGATTGTTTCGACCCAACAACGGGTCAAAGAAAAGCTGGACTCCATTATTAAATCAACGGCCTGGCAAAAGTACCTGCAGGATCCCATCGTCACCATGCGGGAGGGCCGTTACGTGGTGCCTGTGAAGCAGGAATACCGGGCCCAGGTGCCCGGTATCGTGCACGACCAGTCGGCCAGCGGCGCAACTTTGTTTATTGAGCCTATGCCGGTGGTGGAGGCCAATAACGAGGTGCGCACCCTGCTGGCGGAGGAAAAACAGGAAGTGGCCAGGATACTGCAGGAGTTGTCGGCCGCGGTTGGCAATATAGCCGAAGACCTGTTGTATGCGTTGGAAATTCTGGGCCTTTTGGATTTCATCATGGCCTGTTCCCGTTTCAGCGAAAGCCTGGATGCCCTGGCTCCGAACGTGGCGCCCGAAGCTAAACTTGATGTTCGCAAGGCCAGGCACCCGCTGCTGCCGGGCCAGGCGGTACCGATCAGCATTAACCTGGGCGAGAGCTTCGATATGCTGGTGGTTACCGGGCCAAATACCGGCGGTAAGACGGTGGCGCTTAAAACGGTGGGACTGATGGTGGCGATGGCCCATGCCGGGCTGCACTTGCCTGCCGGTGAAGGCACCACCGTCGGGATGTATAAAGACGTTTTTGTGGATATCGGCGATGAGCAGAGCATTGAACAGTCTTTAAGCACTTTTTCGTCGCATATGTCCAACATTGTGGATATTTTGTCCCGGGCGGAACACGGCAGCCTGGTGTTGCTGGATGAATTGGGAGCGGGAACCGACCCCGACGAGGGTGCGGCGCTGGCCCAGGCCATATTGGACCGGCTCCGTGAACTGGGTGCCGCAACGGTGGCCACTACCCATTACGGGGAGTTGAAGAACTATGCTTTTGCCGGCGACCGGGTGGAAAACGCCAGCGTGGAGTTTGATCCGGAAACATTAAGGCCGACCTACAAGCTGCTAATCGGCCGGCCAGGTCAGAGTAATGCCTTTGAAATCGCCCTGCGCCTTGGGCTGGATGAACCGGTGGTGCGGCGGGCCAGGGCTTACTTGACGGCGGAGCAGCGGGATGTGGCCGACCTGATGCGTGATTTGGAAAAGGCCCGGGTGCAGGCGGAACGGGAGAGGGAGGAAGCCGAAAAGCTGCGCCGGGAAGCCGAAGAATACAGGCGGGAATATCAATTAATGGCGGATAAAATACGCACCCGCCGGGATGAGGTTATCTCCAGGGCGGTGGCGGAATCCAGGGAATTGGTGCGGAGAGCCCGGCGGGAAACCGATTTTCTCGTCGAGGAGCTTAAAGCGGCGCTGAAAGAGGAATCGTCCCGGGCCAAACAAGCCGGCATCGATAACGCCAGGCGGCAACTTAAAAAGCTGCAGGTTGAACTGGATCAAAAAGCGCCGGAAGGCGCGCCGCCGGCGGACACCCGGCCGCTTGAGGCGGTACGGCCCGGGGACGAGGTCTTCATCCCCCGTTACGGGCAGCAGGGGACGGTCTTGGAGGCGCCGGACCGGGAAGGCAACGTGCAAGTTCAGGTAGGCATGATCAGGATGACCATCAACCCGACCGAACTGTATGAACCTGCCGGCAAAAAAGTCCGGCGGCAGGAAACCGGCGCCGGCGCCGGAAAACTGGTCCGGCAAAAGGCCCGGCATGTTTCCACCCGGCTCGACCTGAGGGGAGCGCGGGTGGAGGACGCATTGGAAGAGGTGGAGAAATATCTGGACGATGCGGTACTGGCTGGTCTGCCGGTGGTGTACCTGGTGCACGGTAAAGGAACCGGGGCGCTCCGTTCCGCCGTACAGCAACTGCTAAAAGAGCATCCCCGGGTCGGCTTTTACCGGTTGGGTGAACAGGGAGAAGGGGGAAGCGGGGTTACGGTTGCCGAATTAACTTGATCATGATGGTCTGTTACTTAATGTTTACAGTGTAAAGAACTCCGTCTCCATCTTCGCCATTCAGTCCGAAGGAAACGGTTCGTCCATCGTCACTCCAAATAAAGTGCCGGGGCGGTTCGTAACCGACAAGTTCTTTTTCCGTAATGCCCACGTTGTTTTCAAGATCGTATATCTGGGCGGTAAAGTGGCCGTTTTGGGGCGCCTTGACAAGCACAGCGAATTTGCCGTCCGGACTGATGCTGCCTTCCACTGTGTTTTCTCCCGCGGGAAGAGCAGTAATTTTCTTGTCTTCAAGGTTAAGCAGTCCGGCGGAGGTTTTTATATCTTCGTCATATACTGCTACCAGCGCGGTCTTGTTATCGCTTGTTGCGCCGCAGTACAGGATATATTTGCCGTCCTCCATGTCGGTGAGAGGAGTAAACATGCCTCCGGCGTCTGCCAGCATCAGGTCGGAACGGTACCCGCTTTCCCTATATTCTTGTTCCCCGGTCTTTGATTCATTGGCATGCACAGTAAACAGCAGGCCGTTTTCATTCCAATCAACCGGAGTGGAAAGGAAATTGGGAATATTGCCGAAGGCGTACTCTTCCTTTTCCCCGGTCTGCAGGTTATAAATGAAATAATCGGATGACCATTCCCGTACGAACATATAGATGAACTGATTCGCATCCGGCGACCATAATCCGGATTCCAGGGCTGCATCACCCGTGGCCGGGTTCTGGTCCACGGGAGTAATGTCACCGCTTTTTACGTCCAAAATCTGCAGACCCTGGTCATTGATAAAGGCTATCTTCGCGGCGTCCGGTGAAAGTACCGCGGACCAGGCGTCGCCAATGGTTTTAGTTTCATCATTTTCCGGATTCCAAATGGTCATTGTGGTGCCGGCCAGGCCAAACAGAGAACCATCCGGCATGGCTGCCTGGGAAATAAAATACTTTGGCGCCTTGGTTTCTGTTATCTCAGCGTTATATGGAGATTTTGGCTCCTTATTTGCGCATCCGGAAATGAGCAGCAAAATGACTGACAGTATTAAAAATAACTTTTTCAAATTTAAATCACCTTCAATGCTAAATTTTGATTTATTGGGATAGACGATATTGATCGAAAAAAGTTCCTTTAAATTAAAGGTAGGGCGGTTATGCCGCCCTACCAGCGATTTCCGTTGCCGTGATTCTCGTTCCGGTCCGGTTCCGAAGCATTCTCTTCCTGCCCGTTCGGAATGTAATCCGGATCCGGCCAGGGGAACCCGTTTTCACCCGGGACCGGGAACAAGACAGAGTCGGCGTTGTGCACTGTGCAAACTTCAGTCGGCAGCCGTTGATCAAAATCGGCCACGTTTTTCGGTACGGAGTAAGGAAGCTTAAGCATGACCCGGGTAATCCGATCCGGGCAGTATTCGCTCGGCAACTGACCTGTTGTGGCGCAAACTTCTGCCAAAACATGCACATTGTCCGTTTCGGTCGGCACGGTACCGGCGGCAAATAAATCGGTCACCAGATGCTCGGGCGGGGTGTTCGGTCCCGGCAGCAGGCCGGATTTGCTGTCTACCGTGGCGGAAACGATGCCGGCCGGGCGTACGAAATTTTCGACCGGCCGGTCCTTGTGCGCCTTGGTCATTACCTCCCGCCAAATTTTAGCGGGGAAAGTACCCCCATAGCTGCGGGACATCCTGGTGGGCTGATCATATCCAATCCACACCACCCCTACCAGGTCCCGGGTATACCCGGCAAACCAGATATCCTTACCCTCGTCCGTGGTGCCGGTTTTTCCCGCCGCCGGGCGGCCGGCCAGGCTGGCGCCGGTGCCGGTGCCGGACTGGACCACCGATTGCAGCATGCTGGTAATCAAATAAGCCGTAGTCTCCTTCATGGCCCGTCTGGGCGAGGGATTGGCTTCATAAATAACGTTGCCCGCACGGTCTTCAACCTTTACTATGGCATAAGGGGAGTTGAAGGTCCCCTGGTTGGCAAAAGCGGCGTAGGCCGCCGCCAGTTGCAGCGGGGTCACCTCCTGGCTGCCCAGCGCCATGGCCGGACCCAGAGCCTGAAAGTTTAAATCCAACCGGCTGGCAAATTTGACTGCTTCCGGCATGGTTACGTGTTCCATCAACAGTTTAACCGCGGCGATGTTAACCGAACTGGTCAGCGCGGCACGCATGGTGATTAAGCCCTTAAAAGTACCGCTGTCGTTTTTGGGCTCGTAATTGCCGTATTCCGGGTATTTCACCGGTGCGTCGTCAATAACGCTGGCCGGTCCCATGCCTTTAAATTCTATGGCCGGCGCGTAAGCGAGGATGGGTTTGATTGACGAGCCGGGCTGGCGGGGCGACATGGTGGCCCGGTTCAACGCCCTCATCTGGGTGTGTTCCCGGCCGCCAACCAGCGCTTTAATGCCGCCGTCCCGGGGATCCAATATCACCATGGCGCCCTGGGGCTGTAACAGTCCCGCTTCGTTTTTATTGGAAGCCGGGAAGTTTTCCGGCTTGGCCAGGGCAGCTTCAACATAACCCTGAATTTTGGGGTCCATCGTGGTATAAACTTTTAAACCGCCTGTGAAAACCGCGTCTTCGCCGAAGGTGGCCAGCAGCCGGTCGGTAATATAATCAACAAAATAAGGGTACGGATATTTGGACGGCGCGTTTTCGCTTTGACTGAGTTGTATTGGTTCAGCTTTAGCCTGCTGGTAAACGGTCTCGTCAATAAATCCGTAAGTCCGCATGTTTTGCAGCACCTGGTTGCGGCGGGTCATGGCCGCTTCCATGTTCACATAAGGGGAATAGTTGTTGGGAGAGTTGTTTATCCCGGCCAGGACCGCCGCTTCATTTACAGTCAATTCTCCGGCATCCTTGCCGAAATACACCCGGGCGGCAGCCTGTACGCCGTAGGCTCCTTCTCCCAGATAAATCCGGTTCAGGTACATCCCCAGGATCTCGTCTTTGGAATATCTTCTTTCTAATTGAAATGACAATAAAGCCTCTTGAATTTTTCTCTTCAGCGACTTTTCCGGTGTCAGGAAGGAAAGTTTTACTAATTGCTGGGTAATTGTACTGCCGCCCGAGAAGACGCGGTCAATACCTGCAAGATGAAGCGCGTCGTTGAAAGCGGCGCGCAAAATGGCCGAGATTCTGATTCCATGGTGCTCGTAAAATAGATGGTCTTCGGCTGCCAAAAAGGCGTCTTTGACGTGTTCAGGCAAAGAGCTGACGGATACCTCGACCCGGTTTTCCAGGCCGATCTGGGTAACCAGCTTTCCGTCCTGGTCATAAATCCGGGTTGCCGTGGCCGGGACAAGCTTGGCGTCATCCAGCGGCGGCAGGTCCTTAATGCTGACTGCCACCAGGCCCATGGCGGCGCCGGCGCCGGTCAGCATGATCAGAATGGTAATGAAAATAAGCAGTCTTACCGGATTAAGCCTTTTTTTTCTGCGCTTCGGGGTTCCGTTACCGTCCTTGGATCTCCGCGGCATTTTAATCCCTCCCTTGGGAAATCGGGCCGGGGCAATCAACAGAATTATACCATAACCGGTTAAAAAGTATTAGCACAGAAATTGGTATGCAAGAAATTGGTATGCCGGACATATCTATCCGGCACGTATCTTGTAACCCAAAACCGTTATTGGTATAATTTAAAACTAAGGTCACTGAAAGGAGTCCTAATAGTGCTTTCTGTAAATCAACAAATGGAAATTATAAAACGAGGCGTAGTTGAGATAGTGCCGGAGGAAGAACTGGTTACCAAGCTGGAACGGGCGGTAAAAACCGGAGAGCCTTTGCATATCAAGCTGGGTCTTGACCCCACCGCTCCGGATATCCATTTGGGACATACCGTCGTGCTGCAAAAAATAAGGCAGTTTCAAGAATTGGGCCACCGGACAACCATTATTTTGGGTGATTTCACCGCCCGCATCGGAGATCCCACCGGCAAATCGGAAACCAGGAAGCAACTTACCGAAGAACAGGTGCTGGAAAACGCCAAAACTTATGAGAGACAAATTTTTAAAGTTTTGGATCCAACCAAAACAACCCTTACATTCAACAGCAAATGGCTATCGCCACTGAATTTTGCGCAGGTGATTGAATTGGCCGCCAAATATACCGTGGCCAGGATGCTGGAGCGCGATGATTTCGCCAAACGTTTTAAGGAAGGCCTGCCGATTAGCGTACATGAATTTTTCTATCCCCTGATGCAGGGGTTTGATTCGGTGGCTCTGCAGGCCGATGTTGAGCTGGGCGGTACCGACCAGAAGTTCAACCTGCTGATGGGCCGCACACTGCAGCGGGAATACGGCCAGGAGCCGCAAGTGGCCCTGATGATGCCTATTATTGAAGGCACCGACGGTGTGCAGAAGATGAGCAAAAGCCTGGGTAACTACATAGGTATTGATGAAAAAGCCGGAGAAATGTACGGCAAGACCATGAGCATACCCGACCAGTTGATGCTCCGGTACTATGAGCTGCTCACCCCTGTTCCGCTGGACGAGGTGAGGCGAATTGCCGAAGGAATGAAAACCGGCGCGCTGCACCCAAGGGACGTGAAAATGCGGCTGGCCCGCGAGATAGTATCCTTTTATCATGACCGGGAGGCGGCGGTGCAGGCTGAAGAAGAATTTAAACGGGTTTTTCAGCAGCACGATCTGCCCGGGGATATGCCTGTCTTTACCATCCCTGCGGACATGCTGGAGGACGGAATGGTGTGGCTGCCAAAGCTGATGCAGCAAGCCGGTTTGTGCGCCAGCACCAGTGAGGCCAGACGGCTTATTTCGCAGGGGGCGGTAAAGGTGGATGGTGAGAGGTTCGATGACGCTGAACAAAAGCTGACCCCCAAACCGGGGATGGTAATAAAAGCGGGTAAGCGAAAGTTCCTGCAAATAAAATAGCATCTTTATCCCATGTTGAATCCGGCGCGTTAATAAAGAACTCACATTAGCGCGCTTTTTTCATTGGACATCAGTTAACCCCATATAATGATAGAAAATGATTAAAACGGACCGGGGGTGAAGCTGGTGTTCAGGAGAAGAAAACCCTATCGCGGGTGGTTGGCCCTGTTATTGGCGCTGACACTGCTTTGCGGGGTTTACTTGTTTTTCGAGCTGCGGGTTCGCCCCACGTTATTGGCTGTGGCTGATATTCAGATCACCGGAATGGCCATTGAAGCGATCAATCGGACGGTGCAGCAGGAGGTTTCCCGTAATAACATCGGTTACCAGGATTTCATTACCGTACACCGCGATTATAACGGCCGGGTGGCCTTGATGCAGGCCAACACGGTACGCATCAACAAGCTGGCGGCGGATATCACCCTGGACGTGCAGCAAAGGCTGCGCGCGCTGGAAAGGGAGACGGTCTTTGTTCCCTTCGGCCAGATTATGGGCAGCCGGATCCTTGCCGACCTGGGCCCCCGGATTAGTATACGCATTTACCCCATGGGGGTCGTTAACGTGGATGTTATGGACAGCTTTGAACAAGCGGGGATAAACCAAACCCGGCATAAGATCTACCTGGACTTTAAAACCATGGTCCGGGTGGTTATACCCCTGCATAGCGGTGAAGTGGAAGTGGTCACCAAGGTGCCGGTGGCGGAAAGCATTGTCGTGGGAGATGTCCCCGACGCGGTAATCAACCTGCCCGGCGGGATCCTGGGCAGCGGCGGGTTAAAGTAAAAACGTTCAAAAAATATAAAACTGTGTATAAAAATGGCGGGTTAAGAATAATTTATAATTGACACAGGGATGCTAAATATGCTATATTAACAAAGCTGTCGCATCGCGGCCAAGCGGTTCGCGAACTGGAAGAAAATAAGTATTGAGCTCAGGCGCCGGAAGTGATAATATAAAGGGCGTCGGCTCTGCCAGAGTAGCGCGGCAGGCAAAAAGAGGCACTTGACAGTGCCCAAGAGCCATGATACAATGAAAAACGCCGCTGGAAACCCGGCGGCAAAAAACGGCAACACCGGTCTTTGAAAACTAAACAGAGTAAAGAGAAACG